>Ga0209647_1000009_pt1 | contig 205192 bp, 218 predicted proteins | sample GraSoi_2013_60cm_FD_185827 | JGI IMG/M metagenome (GOLD analysis project Ga0209647, IMG submission 185827) | Grasslands soil microbial communities from the Angelo Coastal Reserve, California, USA - Sample 9_17_2013_60cm (SPAdes) (version 2) | ecosystem: Environmental > Terrestrial > Soil >...
ATAGCCGTCAGGTTTACCGCGAGCTGAGCCATCGCCCCCCGCCATTCCGACCAGTCGGCGAGCGCGGCGGCGATGCCGATGTTGGCTGCGGCCGGGATCGTCGTCACCGAGATCAACACACCGATCAGCGCCCCGGACTTGGCCGAGGTCAGGGAGAGGACGCCCGCGGCCCCGGCGAAGCAGGCGACGATGAAGGAGAAGTCGTCGGGCTTGGAGATGAACTGGGTGAGGGGATGTTGGGAGCCGCTGAAATCGGCGTCGAGCAGCCCCGTCGCCTTCGAGATCAGGGTGAAGAGGAACGCCGCCGTGATCCCGATCGGGAAGCCGACGGCGAGCGCGATCAGCGAGCGCAGGGCGACCCTCGAGCGCCGCTCGACGAGTGCTACGCAGAAGCCGGCCAGGGGCCCGAACTCCGGCCCGACCACCATCGCGCCGACGATCAGGATCGGCGAGCCGAGGTAGATTCCGACCGAGGCGATCAGGCAGGCCAGGATCATGAAGATGAGGAAGTTGCCGCCCAGCTCGGTGCTCTCGGAGGTGCGGGCCTCGACCTCCTCCCAGACGACCGCGTTGGTCGCCGCCCCGCGGGCGGCGCGCTCGGCCTGCTCCGCGGCTTGGGAGATCTGCGAGTCGATCTGCTCGAGCGAGATCGACCCGTCGCGCGCCACGCCGAGCTCTTTCAGGTCCTCGATCAGCACGCTGGCGTCCTCGCGGGCGACATCGCAGAGGACGACGTCTCCCGGTGGCTGGCGGGCGGCGCCGGGGAGGTAGACCAGGTTGCAGGTCGACGACGTCGCTTCAAGCAAGTTGAGCACCTTCTCGGCGCGATCCGAGGGGACGACGATCCGCAGATGAACCACGCGCCGACCCTACCGGGACGTGCCGGGACTTAGGCACCCATATGGCCGCCTAAGTCCCGGCACGTCCCGTCGGTCCGTAACTTGTGCGTCCTGTGCTGACCGACTACCACCTCCACCTTCGTCCCGACGAGCCCGACACGCCGCCCGGGCGGTACTTCACCGCCGAGAACGTCGAGCGCTACCTGGGGGCAGCGGCCGCGGCCGGGGTCGACGAGCTGGGCGTCTCCGAGCACATCTACCGCTTCAGCCAGGCGCTCGACCTCTGGCGCCACCCTTTCTGGGAGGAACAGGCGCGCGACGACCTCGATGTCTACTGCGAGTTCGTTCGTGGCGCCGGCCTCAAGCTCGGGGTCGAGTGCGACTTCGTGCCCGGAGCCGAGGACCGCACCGCCAACCTGCTCGAGGCGCGTGACCTCGACTACGTGGTCGGCTCGGTCCACTTCCTCGGTGAGGCGGCGGTCGACCACGAGGGCTGGGACGTCTGGGAGGGAGGGGGGGACGCCGACGAGGTCTGGAGGCGCTACTTCGAGGCGCTCGCCGAGTGCGCCCGCAGCGGCCTTTTCGACATCCTCGCCCACCCCGACCTGATCAAGGTCTGGGGCCGCGCCCGGCCGCTGCCGGAGCGCGACCTCCGTCGCTTCTATGAGCCGGCGGTGGAGGCAATCGCGGCGAGCGGGATCGCGGTTGAGGTCTCGACCGCCGGGCTGCGCAAGCCGGTCGGTGAGCTGTATCCATCGCGGGGCTTTGCCGAGATGTGCGTCGAGGCCGGCGCCTCCTTCGCGCTCTCCTCCGACGCCCACCTGCCCGAGCAGGTCGGCTTCGGCTATGAGCGAGCAGTGGAGTTCCTCGGCGAGCTCGGCGTGGAGGAGATCTGCGTCTTCGAGCGCCGCCGCCGCCGTTTGGAGCCGCTCACCACCCGAGTAGGCGACAATCGCTGAGCTCATGAGCGTCGGAATCGGCTACGACAGTCACCGCTTCGCCGAGGGCTGCGCCCTGATCCTGGGCGGGGTCGAGATCGAGCACGAGCGCGGGCTGAGCGGCCACTCCGACGCTGACGTCCTCACCCACGCGGTGATCGACGCGCTGCTCGGCGCGGCCGGGCAGGGCGACATCGGCGCCCTCTTCCCCGACGACGAGGAGCGCTGGCGCGACGCCGACTCGATCGACATGCTGAGCACCGTCGTCGGCACGATCGGCGGCCGGATCGTCAACATCGACGCGACCCTGGTCTGCGAGGAGCCGCGGTTGGCTCCCCACCGCGCCGAGATGGAGCGAATCCTCGCCGGGGTGACCTCGGCCCGGGTCAGCGTCAAGGCGACCACCAACGAGGGCATGGGCTGGATCGGTCGCGGCGAGGGAATCGCCTGCATTGCGGTGGCTTCGGTGGAGAGCGAATAGGCTGCGCGGCTCGATGGGCAAGCTCGGATCGATTGCAGCGGCAGCGCGGCAGGCGGCCTCGGACAAAGCGTTCGAGCTGAAGGTGCTGCGCGAGGCCGGCATCCTCGGCCTGCACCGCCCCGACAAGTCCGCGAAGGTCGTTTCCGCCTTCGTGCGCTGGGGCGCCTCACCGGCCCTCGGCATCACGACCGCGGCGATCCACTACCCGCATGAGACGGCGCTGATCGACGAACGCGGATCGCTCACCTTCGAGCAGCTGCAGCGGCGCTCCAACGCGCTCGCCCACGCCTTCGAGCGGATGGGAATCGGCTACGGCGACGGGGTCGGGGTCATGTGCCGCAACCACCGCGGCTTCATCGAGGTGACGCTCGCCGCGGCCAAGCTCGGCGCCAGCGCGCTTTACCTCAACACGATGTTCGCCGGGCCCCAGCTGGTCGAGGTGACCCGCCGCGAGGAACCCAAGGTGCTCGTCTACGACGAGGAGTTCAGCGAGCTGCTCGACGGCGTCGACGAGGGCATCCAGCGGGTGGTCGGCTGGAGCGAGGGGGAGACCGAACCCCCGACCCTGGACTCACTGATCGATTCTGCCGACGACTCCGACCTGAAGCCTCCGGCCGACAAACCCCGCTTCATCATCCTCACCTCGGGGACGACCGGGACCCCGAAGGGCGCCCAGCGCTCCAGCCCCGACGGGCTGTTCGCGATGGCGGCGATCATCGACAAGATTCCCTACCGCAGCCGCGAGACGATGATGATCGCGGCGCCGCTCTTCCACTCGTGGGGCTTCTTCCACTTCGTCATGAGCCTGCCGACCGCTTCGACGCTCGTCCTGCGCCGCCGCTTCGACCCGGAGGAGACGCTGCGCGCCGTGCAGGACCATCGCGCCCAGGTGCTGGCGGTGGTGCCGGTGATGCTGCAGCGCATACTGCAGCTCCCCGATGAGACGCTCGACTCTTACGACCTTTCCTCGCTGCGGATCACCTCGCTCTCCGGCTCGGCACTGCCGGGGGAGCTGGCGATCGAGTGGATGGACCGCTTTGGCGACAGCATCTACAACCTCTACGGCTCGACCGAGGTCGCCTACGGGACGGTCGCCACGCCGGAGGACCTGCGGGTGGCGCCGGGCACGGCGGGGCGCCCGCCGCGCGGCACTGTGGTGAGGCTCTACGACGAGCAGGGGCGTGCGGTGCCGCGGGGCGAGGTCGGTCGGATCTTTGTCGGCAACGAGATGTCCTTCGAGGGCTATACGGGTGGCGGCGGCAAAGAGGTGATCGACGGGCTGCTCTCCAGCGGCGACGTCGGCCATCTCGACCCCGGTGGCCACCTCTTCGTCGACGGCCGCGACGACGAGATGATCGTCTCCGGCGGCGAGAACGTCTTCCCGCGCGAGGTCGAGGACCTGTTGGCCGACCACGAGGCGGTGGTCGAGGTCGCGGTGATCGGGGTCGAGGACGAGGAGTACGGGCAGCGGCTGAAGGCATTCGTCGTGGTCGCCGAGGAGGCGGAGGTCTCAGACGAAGACCTGAAGGCCCACGTCAAGGCCCATCTCGCCGGCTACAAGGCGCCTCGCGAAGTGGAGTTCGTGCCGGAGCTACCGCGCAACGCGACCGGCAAGATCCTCAAGCGCGAACTGCACGCGCGCGAGGCCGAGAAGTCCACTTAATCCGCTCTCCGCTAATTGCGGCAATTCGCTCGTGGTGCTGGTTGGGGGCCGCCGCCGCCCGTAGTAGTTTGCGACGGGATGGGCGAACCCGCGGTGCGGTTGACGGCAGTCGGTGAAGCGACGGAGCAGATGCACGGCGTCGCCAAGCAGGCCCTGGAGTGGGTCCGGATAGGCGAGGAGCGGGCTGCCGAGGCCGAGAAGGCGGTTGTCGCGGCAGAAGCGCGCGCCACGAGAAGCCGCGCCGAGGTCAAGGAGCGGGCGCGAACCGCGCTGAGCAAGATCGGTGAGGAAGGCCGCGAGCGGATTGCCGCCGAGGGCGACAAGCGGCGTGCTGCCCAGGCTCGCGTGGCTCGCGCAGAGGAGGGTCGGGACCGAGCCGAGAAGGCCTTCGAGCGGGCCGTGAAGCGGGCCGAGGCCGACCGCGAGGCGATCACGACGCAGATGACTGCCAGCAAGGCGCAGACCGATCAGGCGATGGCACGGGCGGTTAAGCGAACCGAAGAGGAGGCCTCGAAGCGAACCCGCGAGGTGCTCGAAAAGGCGCAGACGGAGGCCGACCGGCGCGTTGCCGCTGCCGAGCAGCGTGCTGCTGAGGCCGAGGCGCGCGCCGAGGAGACCCACCAACTTGCCGTCCGGCTCGAGTCCGAGATCGAGGAGCGGGTGATGCAGGGCACCGAGGACGTGCGCCGCGAGGCCGAGGAGCGGGTGCGCAAGCTGGTCGAGAAGGTCGAAGGAGAGGCTGTGGAGAAGGCGCGTGAGCGCGCGGAGGAGCAGCTCAAGGCCGAGTCGGAGCGTATCCGCGGCCAGGCCGAACAGCGCGAGGAGCGCTTGCGCCACGCCGCAGAGGACGAGATCAAGGCCAGCGCCAAGCGGGCGCGGCGCGAGGTGCTTGCGGCGGCCGATGAGACGGCGCCGGCTTGGGCTCGTAACGAGGCGTCGGCCTCGGGCGCTGGTTACCGCACGTTTTAGGGACGTAACGGGATCAGCCGCGGGTCCTGTCGCCGGAGTGGGGGTGTCCGGGCGTTGCTGGGTTTTTCGCCAGACGCGTCGGCGGCCGTCCGAGGTTGCGGTAGGGGCGAAAAAGAGGACGCCGCTGCCGCCCGGACACCCCCACCCCGGTGCCACCCGCGGGAGATCGCAACTAGCATCACCCCCCATGGGGGAGGTGATGATCAAAGACACGCTGAGCGGGAGTCTCGTCAGCCTTGACTCAGGAGCTGAGGTCGGGATCTACGCCTGTGGGCCTACGGTCTATAGCCGTATCCACATCGGGAATGCGCGGCCGTTCGTTGTCTTCTCGCTGCTGGCGCGATTCCTGAAGTCGGAGGGGTACCGGACGAAGCTGGTCGTCAACGTCACCGACATCAACGACAAGATCTATGACGCCGCGCGAGGGGTGGGGGAGCCGTCGGGGGAGTTTGCCGAGCGGATGACCCGGGCTTACTTCGAGGACACCGATCGGCTCGGGCTTGGCCGTCCAGACGCCGAGCCGTTGGCTACTGAGGCGATCGGGGGCATCGTCGCCCTGATCGCCGATCTGGTCGAATCTGGCCACGCGTATGAGTCCGGCGGCGACGTCTACTTCCGGGTGCGCAGCTTCGGGGGCTACGGCAAGCTCTCCAACCGGCGCACCGAGGACATGGACCAGGGCGAGGAGGCGGGGTCCGCCTCGCTCAAGGAGGATGCGCTCGACTTCGCCGTCTGGAAGGCGCACAAGGAGGGCGAGGACACGAGTTGGGACTCGCCCTGGGGGCCGGGGCGGCCAGGCTGGCACATCGAGTGCTCGGCAATGGCCGAGGCCGAGCTGGGGCCGTCCTTTGCGATTCATGGCGGCGGCTCCGACCTCGTCTTCCCTCACCATGAGAACGAGATCGCCCAATCCGAGGCCGCCGGGCGTCCTTTTGCCCGCCTCTGGATGCACAACGGGATGGTCGAGACCGACGCCGAGAAGATGTCGAAGTCCGAAGGCAACATCTTCCAGCTGTCGGAGGCCCTGGATCGTTTCGGCCGGGAGGCTGTGGTGGCCTATCTGATCTCCGGTCATTACCGGCAGCCACTCGCGTTCGGCGAGGATCAGATGCGGCAGGCGGTCGCTCAGGTCGAGCGGTTGCGCAATTTCTTCCGCGAGCATCCGGTGGGGGTCCCTGGAACCGGTCGTGAAGGGCGAGAGCCGGGGGGTCCCCCGCCAGGAACCCGCGACGAATCGTCGGGCGAGGGCCCTTGCCTCGCCGGCTCACAAGTTCCCATCGGGGAACCCCCCGGCTCTCGCCTCACCGCCTTCCGCGACGCGCTTGCGGAAGATTTCAACACGCCGCGGGCGATGGCGGAGGTTTTTGAGCTTGTGGGCGAAGCTAACCGGGAGGTGGTCCCCAGAGCGCCTGAGGCGCTGCTCGGGATGCTGGAGCTGGTCGGGCTCGAGTCGTTGGCGGGTGCCGAGCAGGGCGCCGATGACGAGGCGGAGGGCCTGCTTGCAGAGCGCGAGCGGGCGCGTGCGGCCAAGGACTTTGCCCGCGCCGATGAGATCCGCGACCGGTTGGCCGAGCTGGGGTGGGAGGTCCGAGATTCGGCCCAGGGCGCGAAGCTGGTTCCGAAAGGCTGAGAGTGGTCGACAGCCAGATCATCTACGGCCGCCGCCCGGTCGAGGAGGCGGAGCGGGGGAGACGGCGTGTGCGGCGTGTCTGGCGGGCGCCCGAGACCTCCGGCGAGGGGCTGGAGGGGCTCTGCGGCTCTCCCGACCACCAGGGCGTCGTCGCCGAGGTCGACCCGTATCCCTACGCGGACCCCAATGCTCTGCTGAGGCGGGAGGGGGCGCTGCTCGTCGCGCTCGACCAGGTCCAGGACCCGCGCAACCTGGGGGCGGTCTGCCGCTCGGCGGAGTTCGCCGGCGCCGCCGGCGTCGTCATCCCCGAACGGCGCGCGACGGAGGTCACCGCGGTCGTCTGCAAGGCGTCGGCGGGAGCGGTCGAGCACCTCGATATCGCCCGTGTCCGCAACCTCGCCGACTGGCTCGCGAAGGCGAAGGCGGCCGGCTTCTGGACCTGGGGCGCCGACGCGGATGCGAGCGAGGCGCCCTGGGACGTCGACCTCAGCGGCTCGACCGTCCTCGTCCTCGGCGGTGAGGGGAAGGGAATCCGGCCGCGCGTCGCCTCCGCCTGCGACGGCCTGGTCGCGCTGCCGCAGCGGGGCAAGGTCGAGTCCCTGAATGTCTCGGCCGCCGCCGCCGCGCTGCTCTTCGATGCGGTTCGCCAGCGCTAGGTCCCGGCGGCAGCTGCAACGGCAGTTGCAATTTCTCGCAATTTGGGGTTGACAGAACTCCGCCGGGCGGTAAGACTACGCCGCCAACAAGGGTGAACCTCAGCTTGAGTCTGAGATTCTCCCGTCAATGAAGGGCGCCACAGGGGAGGTACCGGCGCCACGACCCTTCATCTCAAAGGAGAAGGATCTGTGGCTCTATCGTCGCCTACGCAGGAATTGCGTCTCCCCAGCGGGCATTTCAACGGCTCTACCAAGCCGAGCTCTAACCCTCAACCTGAACTTGATGATCATTACCTGGTCGCCCTTGCCAAGGAGGGGCGGACCGACGCCTACGACTCGATCGTTCGCCGCTACCGCGGCTTCGTACGACTCAAGGCCTCGTCCTACTTCCTGCTCGGCGGAGAGAGCGATGACCTGATTCAGGAAGGCCTGCTCGGCCTCTACAAGGCGATTCGCGACTACCGCAGCGATCGCGAGTCGAGCTTCCGCAGCTTCGCCGAGCTCTGCATCACTCGCCAGATCATCACCGCGGTGAAGACGGCGACCCGCAATAAGCACACGCCCCTCAACCAGTACGTCTCCTTCAGCCAAACGCCGGCCGCAGCGGGCGACTCCGACACGACCCTCGACGAGATCCTGCCGGGCCCAAGCGTCGCCGACCCGGTCAACCAGGTGATCGCCAGCGAAGAGCTGGAGAGCCTCGTCTCCTGCCTCTCGGGCACCTCGGGCGTCCTCTCCGACCTCGAGAGCCGCGTCCTCTCCCTTTACCTCGACGGCCACTCCTACGAGGCGACCGCAGAGCGCCTCGAGTGCGATACCAAGACCGTCGATAACGCCCTCCAGCGCGTCAAGCGCAAGGTCGCCACTCACCTCGACTCCCGCGAGGTGCCCGCTTAGCGCCGTCTAGGGCAGGAGCTGGTAGCGGAAGACGCTGGTCGCGTGCAGCGTGTCCGCGGGGCTCAGGTTCGAGCCGCGCGAGTCGAAGGCGACGAAGCGGCCGTCGCCGGAGATTGCCGGGTTGGCGGAGGGCGCGTTGGCGACGGGCCCGCCGTTAGCGGCCCGCGAGGCGAGGAAGACGCGCCCACTGCGCAGGTCGCGGACGAAGACGTCGGGGATGGTGCTGTTGTCGGCTGGGCCGAGGTTGCTGGCGTAGGACTCGAAGGCCACATAGCGCCCGTCAGCGGAGATCGAGGGGTTCGAGGAGTCGCCATTTCCAGCAGCGCCTCGCTTCCCAGGTGCTCGGGAGACGAGCGTGGTTCGGTTCGTCTTCAGGTCGCGGACGAAGATGTCTTCGACGTCGTCCTTGTCGATCCGACTCAGGTTCTTCGCTTTGCTGGCGAAGGCGACGTAGCGCCCGTTCGCCGAGATCACCGGCAGCCTGCAATCGCCGACCGCGAGTGGGCCGTGGCGACCACTGGCTCGTGAGGCGTAGATCGCTCGCTTTCCGTTCATGTCACGCACTGCAACCTCCAGCGCGTGGTCGTGAGGGAGGTGAGCGACGGTGAGAAAGGCGACCCAGCGTCCATGGGTGGAAATCGAAGGCGTGTAGCCGCCGTTCAGCGGCCCACCGGGATGAAGGCGCACCCACGCGGCCGGCGTCGTGGTGTGTCGACGCAGGTCGCGGACGAAGATCCCGCCATAGCTGCCGTGGAGGAGGTTGGTCGCCTCGGTCTGGAAAGCGACGTAGCGCCCGTCGGCGGAGATCGAGGGGAGGTTGGAGTCCTCGTTGCCGCCGGTCCCTTTGGGGCCGTTTGCCCGCGAGACGAGACTGACTGCGCCGGTCGAGCGGTCGAAGACGAAGATGTTGCGCACCGGGAAGGTGTCGCCGGCCGGCGTGGTGGAGGAGTTGCGGTCTTCGGTGCTGAGATTGGGGTCCTCCGAGGCGAAGGCGAGGTAGCGCCCGCTGCCCGAGAGCGAAGGGGCGCCCGCCTCAAAGCCGAGCCCCTGTTTGCTGGTGCCGAAGGGGACGTCGACTGGGATGGTGGGGCCGCCGATTTCGCGCAGGAAGACGCCGGTGCCGGTTTCGCCGATTCCGGAGACTTCGTCGACGCTGCCGGCGACGCCGACGCTGCCGACGTAGGCGACGTGGCGGCCGTTGGCCGAGATCGCCGGGTTGATTTGCTCGGTCGGGCCGCCGGGCGCGTTCGGGTCGTTGGGCTCAGAGACGAGCACAATCGAGTCGGCCGCGCCCAGCGATGAGGCGGCCAGGGCGAGCAAGGCGGTCGCGACTGCCGCCAGCGCGAGGGTCGTGAGCCTCCGTCTCATCGCGGGCGGGGGCCCCAGCCGGGAGCGCCGACGCGATCGCCGAAGCCTTCTTCTTCGGTGCCGCCGCTGTCGAACTCCTTCGAGAACCCGCGCCCGTCAGACCGCACCACCTCGACATCGCTGCTGTAGCGGCCGGTGGCGAGGAAGGCGATGTGCTTGCCGTCGGGCGACCAGGAGGGGTTCGTGTAGCAGGCGCTGCCGAAGCAGTCGTGGCGGCTGTGGGTCAGCTCGCGCACCGGCTCCCCGTTCATCTTCGCGACGAAGAGGTTCGGCCCATGGTCGCGATTGCTGGCAAAGGCGATCTGACGGCCGTTCGGCGAGATGTCGGGGTCGAGCTCATTGCGGGGGCCGCCGATGAGGATCCGTATCTGGCTGCCGTCGGGGCGCATCGAGAGGATGTTGCTGCGGTCCGTGCGCCCACTGCTGATGCGGTTGCTGACGAAGACGATCAGCTTCCCGTTCGGCGTGAAGACCGGGTCGGAGTCGCTGCCGGCTTCGTCGGAGATCTGGTGCAGGCCGTTGCCGTCGGTCGCGACGCTGAAGATGTGGGTGACACGGCCCTGCAGGCCGCCACGGTCGAAGACCACCAGCTTCCCGTTTGGCGAGAAGGAGGGGTTGGAGTCGTAGAAATTGCCGCTGGTCAGCTGTTTGATCCCGCTGCCGTCGCTCTTCATCACGTAGATGTGGCTTCCCTGCGTTTCGCCCGGGTCGCGGTTGCTGGAGAACACGATCAGCCGCCCGTTGGGCGAGTAGGAGGGGCTGCTGTCATTGCGGTTTTCAGTTAGCCGACGTGGGGCGTCCTTCTTGCGAGGCCCATGGGCGAGAATGCCACCGGTGTCGCCGAATTCACTGATCGTGAAGTGCGAGTAAGCGATCGGACCGGGGACGCCTGGAAACGCGGCTTGTGCGGGCGCGGCGGCGAGCAATGCAGCAAGCCCGAGTGCCGGCAGAGCAACGCACCTCCACACCCACCTAGTCAGGTCGCGTCGCTGCACGGCCAACAGCCTAGTCCGCTGAAGCGGACGCTGGAATTGCAGCAAGCGGATATTCGGGATTCAGCTGGCGGCGGCAGCCGGCAGAGGCTCGACCTCGACCGAGACGCCAAGATCGGCCAGGGCGGCGAGGAAGGACGCGGGGTCGAACGCCTGCGCCGGCGCCAGGGCACCGCTGCGGTCGTAGGCCGGATCGGCGCAGAGCAGCGCGCCGTGCGCGAGGCTGACCGCGGTGAGGCCATAGACGTCGCTGCCGCTGAGCGCCCCGCGGCGCGCGCCCGACTTGCCCCGCGCCTCGCAGCTGATCGTGAATCGCGCCGCCGCGCGATCGCCCTCGCTCGGCGCAGCCGGCAGGCGCCGGATCAGCGCCCCCATCGCCCCGCGCAGCGGAGTGCGCATCGCCAGCCCGAGCAGCGGGGAGGCGGCGACGGCAAGCGGCATCAGTCGCGGCGGCACCACCATCCCGTTGAGCAGCGTGCGGACCCGAGCCGTCTCGACATGTCGCGGCACCGTGACCTGCTCGCCGGCGGGATAGCGCAGCATCCGCTGCTCGCCGATCGGCCCCGGGAAGCGCCAACGTCCACCATCGGCGCTGCGAGGACCGGGCCGCCAGCCCCCATCGGACCAGACCACATCCCCGCCCCGCATGATCTCGAGCCCAGACAGGGCGGTGCCGTGGGTGGGCGCGAACCCATGCACGCAGTAGGCGACGACGATCTCCTCCAGCGGTCCCATCCCGTCGGCCGTGAGCGCCGCAATCAAGTCGCCGGGCAGATAGTCGAATCCCATCCCGGAGACAAGCGCGGCGTCATTCTCAGCGGCGCGATCGCCATAGCGATCGAGACCATCCGCATGAACCCCTGCTCACCGGTCGTGTCCAGGTAATGCGTCCCGGTCTCCACGGCTGCAGCAACCACCGGCTCCCCGTGCAGAGAGAAAGGCCCAGCACAGGCGACCACAACCGAGCAAGGCTCAAGCATCTCCCGCAGCCCAGCCTGGTCATCGAGCGACACAGCCGCAGCCGGTACGCCCCCAAGCTCCGCCGAGAGCGCCTCCAGCTTCCCCCGATCCCGCCCCGCGATCAGAAACTCGGCCCCAGCCCGTTTCAGCTCGCGAGCAATCAGCCCCCCGGTGAACCCGGTGGCTCCGTAGACCGCAATCGGCCCGCTTTGGGCGGGCGCTCCGGGCGGCTTGTCCACCGCAGTCATCTCCCGCCACGGTACTGACCTTTTGCAGGTCGATTGCTTCCTTGTGACGGTGACCACGCTCCTCGCCTGCGTGCAGGCAGGTCCATATACAGGCTAGATGAGATTCAAGTAAGCTTAGATTTATCAGATCTAGCTACTCGAGGAGCCAAAATGAAGTTGCGTATTCCAGCCACCATCGAGATTGATCAGCAGGGCTTGCAGGAGCTTCGGGCTCTGCTCGACATGTTGGCGTCCGAGGAATCAAGCGTGGAGCCAGTTGCTTCGCGGGGGGATTCGAGGGTCGACCTGCCTCCCCGCTGGCGCATGGTCGAGGAACGCCATGGAGTCACCTACACGTGGGGTGGTGACCACGACGTCTACGATCCGTTCAGGATCTATGCAGCCGAGATCTCGAGTGGCGCCGTGCGCTTGGCAATCGGCAGATGCGAGCGGACTCGGACGTTTGGGCAGGACCGCATCTATTACATCGTTGTCTCAATCGGTCCCGAGGGCGGAATGCGTGCTATTTCCGAGTTCCTAGCTGCGGATGACTACGCCGAGACGCACGAGGTGATTGCGATCATCAAGGGAAGGGGGGGATCCGGCAGGCAGTTCGACCGCCCGGAGGAGCTGCCGTCTGTCTATGCAGACTGGTCGACGGTGACGTATCGGGATCGGGTCGATTACCCCGGCTCCTACCTGAAGCAGGCGCTCGTGTGCAGCGAGCAGGATCACGAAACGATGCTGAATCACTCTCTCGCGCAAATTCAGTTGCGCCATCTCGATGCCTAGCGGGGAGGCGATGGAAACGGGTCAGGCGAGGTCCGCCAGCACGTAGTCGAGCAGCTCACGGCCGTGGTCGGAGGCGACGGCGATGTCGTCGGGGGTTATGCGGGCTCGGTGGAGGGACTGCATTCGGAGGACGTCGCCGTCGGTGCGGTTGTTGGGGAAGACGCCGGCGTATGAGACGCCAAGGCGCTCCAGGTGGTCGGCCAGGAGGGCCGTTGCTGGGTTCTCCAGGGGGAGGTCGAGGTAGACAGCGTCCAGGCACTTGCGGTGGAAGAGGTGGTGGCGCTCGGCTGCTACTGCCGTCTCCAGGTCGGCGCCGGGCTCGTGGGCAGTGATCAGGGCCAGGTTGTGGTCCTCATCGATCTCTACGTGTAAGCCGGTTCGCTCGGGAAGCTCCACGCCGGCCGGGGGGGCGGCAAGGGTTCCTCGCAGTTCGCACAGCTCCAGCGTCTGGCCGATGATCTTGTGGTGGCGCTCGGGGGCGTAGACCTGGCGCTTGTGACCGTCGTTCAGCTTGGTGTAGAAGAGCGCTGCCGACTGTCGGCGGGGTCGTTGCTCGCCCGCCGCGTCGTTGGCGACCGAGGCTGGGATCCAGCCGAGCAGGAAGCCGGTCTCGTGGGCGCCGAGCTCGAGGTTGGCGCGCTGGCTGTAGGGATGGGCAGCGGTCGCCTCGCTGTACATCCCTGCCAGGCCGCGCTCCCTCGCCCAGTCCATCAGGTGCTTCTTGGTGCGGGTAAAGAGGTGCTGGCCGCGTGCCGCCGGCATCGTCACCGCCTGGCCCGAGTGGCCGACCGCGTCGCCGGCCGCCGCCAGGCTCATTCCCTCGTGGCAGAGCAGCTCGCCCTCGCCCGATTCCGCGATCCAGGAGACGTAGGTGCCCGCGGCCAGCCTGGCCTCTACCTCGGATGCGTCGTAGACCCAGCGCACGTCGTAGGTGTCGCCGTAGGCAGCCCGGATCGCCTTGCTGAGGACGCTTCCCTCGCCAGGCTCAAGGGGGCGGAAAGTGATCTCGGCAGCCTCATTATCAATGCTCACGCCCCGTATCTTCGCTGGTCGCACGGCTGCTTCGGCGCGGTCGCTACGTCCGGTGCTCCTCTTGATGTACGAACATGCGTTCGCTGCTCGGCGGAGCCAGTCCCAACCGATCACCCCGTAGACATCGGGCATCGCAGTGAGGCGGCCATTCTTGCTCAGCTTGTTGGGCGTGGTTACCGAGTTTCTTCTCCCAGCAAGCGTGCAGTCGAATACCAGGGGGACCGCGAACGCGACTACGCCGGTGAGGTTGATCTTTTGCCATCTACTGTCCGGAAAACGCCAGGGTATATTTAGCTCCTGTCGATGAAGTGTCTCCGAACATCAACTACCTTCGGGTAGATCCGACCCGGAACAATCAAACCAAGCACGTCCGTTGGGCGCGTGACTATGAACTGCCCGCCTAGCTCAATTGGCAGAGCACTCGATTTGTAATCGAGAGGTTTCCGGTTCAACCCCGGAGGCGGGCTTCACCGCAATCGGTTATGAGGCGCCGCCGCCCAGCACGCGGGCCTTCTCGGCGGCGAACTCCTCGTCGGTGAGGACCCCCTTCTCATGCAGTTCGGCCAGGCGCTCGAGGTGGCGCAGGCGGCTCTCCTCGTCGTTGGCAGGAGACTCGGGGGCCGCCGAGGACGCTTCGCCTCCACCACCGCTCGGCTTGCGCATCTCCGGCAGCCGCAGTTTTGAGGCCCGCTCGCCGAGGTTGGCGCTCTTGACCGCGTCGGTCACGCGCTCTCTGGCGCCGCCGAAGAAGTCGCTGAGCTGGGCGTCAGGGAATTCCTCTTCGGACTGGCGGCGCAGCTCGTGGATGCCGAAGGCGGCGAAGCCGGCGATCACCAGGGTGGTCAGGAAGGAGCGCAGGTTCTGCACCGAGGAGGAGAGGAAGTAGATGCAGACGAGGATCGCCAGCCCCGTGTAGACGTAGGGCACGTAGTTGCGCAGGACCGGCGCCATGAAGCGGCGGCTGGCGCGAGCGGCCTTGGTCGGAGACCCCAGCCAGCCGGCGATCCCCAGGAGGACGCCGAAGACGATCACCGTGGTCGCGATGCTGGTCATCAGCGAGGTGCCGATCGACCAGGTCGCTTCGGCCGCCGGCTTGACGCTTTCGTCGCTGACCAGCTGGTCGACGACGATTCCGCCGGCGATCTGGCGGAAGACGATCACGGCGAAGCCGGCAGCGACCAGTCCGATCCCGCAGAAGAGGACGGTCACCCAGCGCCCGTCGCGCGAGAGGTAGATCGCCAGCCCAAAGGTGAGCAGCGTCAGCAGCGAAAGGATCAGCGCCAGCCCCTTGATGCCGACGGCGATGTCCTGGGCGGTCTTCAGCTGGTCGGAGCGCAGGATCGTGATCTGGCCCGCGTCGGGGGGAAGCTTTTCCGCCAGCTGGCCGCCGATTCCGACCTGGCTGGCCAAGTTGGTGACCAGGCTGCCGAGGTTGAGGGTGACTTCGCCTTCGGCGGTGGACACGGCTTCTTTCTTGTTTTCCAGCACTGCGAGCAGCTGTTCGTGCGCGGCGCGGTTGGCGTCCTTCCAGAGGTTTTCCGCGGTCGTGCTCTTCAGCACCTGTTCGGCGCCGCTGCCCGCCACCTGTCGCAGCCCTCCGGATACCGGCCCCGCGAGCTGCTTGGTTTCGCCGGGCAGGATGCTCTCGAGTTCTTTTTCGACGTCGACGTTTTCGTAGAGCTGGTCGATCAGGTATTCGCCGACCGCGGCGCGGATCGTTTCGTTCTGGATCAGGCGGCCGCTGGTGTCGACCCAATCGTTGGTGTTGAGCGCCTGGCGCTCGGTCCAGATCGCGAAGACGCTGAGGAAGGCAAGCACCGAGCCAAGCGCCACCAGGGCTTTGACAGTGCGTCGCCTCGTGCGGCTCATCCCGGGGGATGCTATACGTGACTACCGTGAAGTTGGAGGGCATCCACCACATCACGGCGATCACCGCCGACGCGCAGAAGAACGTCGACTTCTACGCCGGGGTGCTGGGGCTGCGCCTGGTCAAGAAAACGGTCAACCAGGACAACCCGACCGTCTACCACCTCTTCTTCGCCGACGAGAACGGCAGTGCCGGCTCCGATCTGACCTTCTTCGAGTTCCCCGGCGTGCCCGCCGGCCAGCCTGGGGCGGGGGACGTGCACCGGGTTGTCTGGCGAGTCGCCTCCTACGAGGCGCTCGATTTCTGGGCGGAGCGGCTCGGCGCCCACGGCGTCGAGGCCGAGCGGGCTGGGGCGAGCCTGCGTTTCTCCGATCCCGAGGGCTTGGATCACGAGTTGGCTGTGGTCGAGGCGCCCGATGCGCCGCTGAGCGCCGAGCACCCCGAGGTGCCGGCGGCTATGGCGCTGCAGGGCTTCCATGCCGTCTGCGCGTATGCGGCCGCCCCCGATGCCAGCAGCGGGCTCCTCGAAGGGCTCGAGTTCGAGCCCGTGGAAGAGGGTTGGGAGGCACGTGGCGAGGAGCGCGGCGGTTTTTATCTCTACGACGATCCGCCGCAGGAGCGCTCGCTGCAGGGAGCCGGCAGCGTCCACCACGTTGCCTGGGCCTCGACGATCGAGGATCACGAGGGGTGGCGCGAGAAGGCGATCTCGGCCGGAGCGCAGCCGACGCCGGTGATCGACCGCTTCTACTTCCGCTCGATCTACTTCCGCGAGCCGAGCGGCGTCCTCTTCGAGATCGCGACGCTGGGCCCCGGCTTCACCGTCGACGAGCCGCTCGAGCACCTCGGCGAGAAGCTCTCGCTGCCGCCCGACTACGAGCACTTGCGGGCCGAGGTCGAACCGAACCTCCGTCCCGTCGTCAACCCCCGCGTTGCAAAGACCGGGTGAACGGAAGCTTCGTCTGGAGGGACGCCGGCCGGGTCGTGGTGTTCCGCCACGACGGCATCGGGCAGGCGGCGCAGCTCCTCCACGAGCACGGTTTCGCCGGTTTCGAGCTGTTGACGACGCCGCGAGCCCTGCCCGGCGCGCCGGAGCTCGAGGCGGCGGCCAAGGCCGTTCACGCGGTTCCCTCGGCGCAGGTTCCCGAGGCCGCTGCCGCCCTGCTCGACCGGGCGCAGGCGCCGCAGCTGGTCGCCCTCGGCGGCGGCCACACGATCGACGTCGTGAAGGCGGTCGCCGCGGTCACCGGCGCCCGCGTCGCCGCGATCCCGACCACGCTCTCCGGGGCCGAGATGACCGGGATCCACCGCCTGCCCGCCGGCGCCGAGTCGCGCGTGCGGGCGATGGTGCGGCCGGAGCTGGCGATCGCCGACCCCGAGGCGATGACCAGCCAGCCCGAGGCGGCGCTCCGCGCCAGCGCGATGAACAGCCTCGCCCACGGCGCCGACTCTCTCTACACGCCCCTCGCCAACCCGGTCTCGCAGATGACCGCGCTGCGCGGCGCCGAACTGCTCGCGGCCTCGCTCGACGAAGCGCAGCAGGAGCGCAACCGCACCGCGCTTGCTCAGGGCTCGCTGCTCTGCGCCTATGCGATCGACTCCGCCATGTTCGGCATGCACCACGTGATCTGCCAGACCCTGGTGCGGGTCTGCGGCAGCCCTCACGCCGAGACCAACGCGGCGATCCTGCCGCGGGCAATGGCCTTCATGGTCCCGCGTGCCCCCGAGCAGCTTTCTTCCCTGGCGGAGGCGATCGGAACCGACTCCAAGGACATAGAAGCCCGCATCCTCGAGCTGGGCGGCAACCCGCCCGGCCTGGGAGCCATCGGCGCCGATCGCAGCAAGCTCGACCAGGCCATCGAATCGATGCTCCTGCGCCCCGAGCTGGCGTTCACGCCGGAACCGCCCACGCGCGACGACCTCGAGCGACTGATCGAGTCCGCCTGGTAGTCACCTCGCCCGCCGGTAACTCCCAACCCTCATCCGTGTAGCGCTCTTCGTGAGCGAAGAGCGTCTCCAGCGCTACCATGACTACACGCGGCGTCACGGCGTCAACTGGCCCCTCTACCTGCTGGCGAGGGTCTTCATGACGCCGTTCTTCCTCGTCTACTTCCGCCTCGGCCGGACCGGGCGCGAACACGGCCGGGTCAGCGGCGGCCTGATCGTCGCCGCCAACCACCGCAGCTTCCTCGACCCCTTCGCGATCGGGGCGGCGCTGCCCTGGCGGCGACCGATGAACTACGTCGCCAAGGTCGAGCTGTTCGAGCGGCGCTGGCAAGGCTGGCTGCTCTCGCGGCTCGGCGCCTTCCCGATCCGCCGCGGCGAATCCGACGAGCTGGCGATGGATACCGCCCGCCTCGCCGTGCAGCGCGGCGGCACCGTCTGCATCTTCCCCGAGGGAACGCGGATCCGCCGCGGCACCCTGGCGACGCCGAAGCGCGGCGTGGGAAGGCTGGCACTCCAGACCGGTGCCCCCGTCCTGCCGACCGCCGTCTTCGGCAGCGAGCACGTGCGCCGCACCTGGCGGATCCGGCCGCGCCAGGTGCGGGTACGGCTGGGCAAGGCGATGACGTTCCCGCGGGTCGAGCAGCCCTCGCCGCCGCTGGCCGAATCGGTGACGGCGCGAATCTGGCCCAACGTCCTCCTGCAATGGGAAGAGATGGGCGGTCTGCCGCCGATGCGGCGCGCCGCTGTGATCGGCGCCGGCAGCTGGGGCACCGCTGTCGCCGTGCTGCTCGCCCGCGGAGGGCTCGAGGTTCAGCTCGGCGCCCGCACCGCCGAGCAGGTGAGCGAGATGGCGGCGGCGGGCGAAAACCGCCGCTACCTCGAGGGGGTCGCATTGCCGGACTCGCTGCTGGTCTGCCCCGCTTCGGAGATCGAGCTGGCCGGCCTCGACCTGGTCTGCATGGCGATCCCGTCCGGCTCGCTGCCGCAGGCGGTTGGAGCGATCGCCGACCGGGTCAGCGACCGCTCCTCGGTGCTGCTGTTGACCAAGGGCCTGATCGCCCCGCTTGGTCAGCTGCCGGCGGAGTACGTTGGCGAACGGATCCGCGCCCGCGCCGTCGCCTGCCTCGGCGGCCCGGCGCACGCGCGCGAGGCCGTCTCAGGGTCGGCAGCGCTGGTTCTCGGCTCCGGCGACGCTGACTTGCGTGACCAGCTCGGCGAAGTCTTCGATCGTGCCGGCCTCGTCTGCGAGCGCTCACGCGACGTCATCGGGGTCGAGATGGCGGGCGCCGCCAAGAACGCTGCCGCCCTCGCTGCGGCGGCGACCGAGCCCTTCGGCCTCAACGCGGCGGGCATCGCCACCGCCCAGGTCTGGCGTGAGTGCATCGCCTACGCGATCTCGCGCGGCGCCGAGCTGGAGACCTTCTCCGGGCTGGCAGGCGTCGGCGACCTGACCGCGACCGTGCTCGCCCCGTCGGGTCGCAACCGTCGCGCTGGCGAGCTGCTCGGCCGCGGCACACCGGCGGCGGAGATCCCGGCGCTGATAGGCCAAGCCTCCGAGGGCCTCGACGCAGTGCCGCTGCTGGTAGCGGCGCTCTCCGCCTCGGGCAGTCCGGCCGAGGGGCTGAACGGGCTCGCGGCGCTGATCCGCGGTGAGATCGACGCCGAGGCCTGGGTCGCCAGCTTGCGCCTGGTCGAGCGGTCGAGGAGGGCGGCCGCGTGAGGCTAGGCTTCGCCCGTGAGCGGCGCCAAGGAGAACGTCGAGCCGGCGAGCCTCGACCCTGCCGCCAAGGCGGAGCTCGACCGCGCCTTCGAAGAGCTCTACCGCGACCACCTCAAGGACGTCTATTCCTACGCCTACTACCGGGTTGGCAACCAGCACGACGCCGAGGATCTGACCGAGCAGGCCTTCCTGCAGGCCTACCGCCACTTCGACCGGGCACGGCGCGAGTCCCACGGGCGACCGTTGCGCCCCTGGCTGATCCGGATCGCCCACAACCTGGCGCTCAACTACTACCGGGACCGCTCGCGCCGGCCGCAGACGCCGCTGGAGAACGCCGACCCGATCCCGGCCCGGCACGGGACGGAGGCGATCGCCGAGGGGCGCGAGGAGCTGCGCCAGGTGATCGCCAAGCTCGACAATCTGCCGGACGACCGGCGCGACGCGCTGATCATGCGCTTCGCGCTCGGCATGGACAACCGCGAGATCGCGCGCGCGCTGGGGCGCAGCGACGGCGCCGCCAAGGTCCTCATCCATCGCGCGATCAAGCAGCTGGAGGAGGAGATGAGCGATGAGTGAGGCGAGCGAAAAGCTGACCGGCAGCACCTGGGAAGTCGAGCGGCTGCTCGGCGACGCGCTGCGGCCGATCGAGCCGCCGGAGCGGCTCTCGGGGCGCTTCGAGGACACCCTCGCCGCCGTCACCCAGGCGGCGGCCGAGGAGCTCTCCGACTGGGCCGAGGAGCTCTCCGAGAGCGAGCTGCGAGCTTTGCGCGACCCGCGCAACTGGGTGCGGCCCGTGGTCGCCGTCGGCGCCGGGGGGATCGCCACCGGCGCCCTGGTCCTCTTCGAGATCAGGCGTCGTGGCCGTCAGCAGGCCGGCGGCCTACGCTCGATAGCCGACCGCATCGGCCTCTGAGGCACGAAACTGCAATTTCCCGCCGTATGGGCGGGTAGATGCAGTTTCGGCCCTAGGTGAGGGATCCCGCGATGGGAATCACGACGTAGAGCGCGCTGATCCAGAGCGCGTAGCGGCGCGAGGCGAAGCTGGCGAGGAGGAGCCCAGCGGCGCCGGTGAGGATGTGGAAGACGTTGGCCCAACCGTTGACGGCGAGCAGTCCGAGCGCATCGCCGACGTCTCCCGGGGCGGCAAACGAGGAGTCGTAGAAGAAGCCGGCGATCCCGTAGATCACGAGACCCGCGCCGACCAGCGTCGCGTACAGCCGTACGGGGCTCGCCTGCTCCATGCCCGGCGATTGTAGGCTCCTCGTCCGCGATGGAGCAGACCTGTTACCGACATCCGAACCGCGAGACGCGGGTCTCCTGCTCCAATTGTGGGCGGCCGATCTGCCCCGACTGCATGACGCCGACCCCGGTCGGCATGCGCTGCCCCGAGTGCGCCCGCGAGCGGACCAAGGTGACGAGGGGCGCGGTGGCGCCGAGCCGCTACGACGCCCCCGCGACCTATGGAATCATCGCCATCAACGTCGCGGTGTTCCTGGTCGAGGTGGCGACGGGGCACGGTGGCGTTGGAACCATCTCTTCCTCGCTGATCCCGGAATTCGGCCTCTTCGGGCCATCTGTCGCCTCGGGAGAGTGGTACCGGTTGCTCACCAGCGCCTTCCTCCACGCCGGTTTGTTCCACATCGCCGGCAACATGATCTTGCTCTATTTTCTCGGCCGGATTCTCGAGCCCGGGATTGGAACCCCGCGTTTCGTCGCGGTATACATGACGTCCCTCTTCGTGGGATCGTTGGGTGCGCTTCTGTTCTCGCCCGACAGCCTCAGCATCGGCGCCTCGGGAGCGGTGTTCGGCATCCTCGCGGCCGCGTTTGTGATTGCGCGGGGGCGCGGGGTAGATGCTCTTGCGTCAAGCATTGGCGTGATCATCTTGCTCAACCTCGCATTCAGCTTCGGTGTCTCGGGGATAAGCATCGGGGCTCACATCGGTGGCTTGGCCGGCGGCTTCCTCTGTGCCCTCTTCATCCTCGCCGGCGAGCGCGGCATGCTCGGTCAGCGACACCTGCCGATGGAGCTGCTGGCGATGGGGGCGATCGCCTTCTTCTCGATCGCCAGCGCGATCGCGATCGCCTAGGTCATCAGCTCAGGTCAAGCCTGCGGGGATCTGGGACGGGCGTCCGCACCTCGGCGAAGCCGATGTTGCCGGGCGGATCGACCAGGTCAGGGTGAAGGACATGACCGAGCAGCTCGACGCCGTCGACGAGGCGCGGCCCGGGCCGGGAGAAAGTCGCTGCCGCGTCGACTGCGTAGACCCGGCCGGCGCCCAGTCCGGCGATCCAGTCCCAATGCTCGACCGCCTGCGCGTGGGCTTCACCGACCTGCCAGCCGCAGGGCATCGCGATCACCACGTCGGGACTGAGCCCCGACAGCGCGCCCCAGCCGACTTCGGGCGACTTCAGGCCCGGCGGTCCGGCGACGTCGTCTCCACCGGCGATCGAGATCATCTCCGGGATCCAGTGGCCGCCGACGAACGGTGGGTCGAGCCACTCCAGCGCGATCACGCGTGGGGGGCTGGCCCCGGAGACGGCGGCGCGAATGCTGGCAAGGCGCCCCTCCAGCTCGCCCCTCATCTGATGGGCCTCGGTCTCGAGGTCGGTGGCCTCGCCGAGGCGGATCACGTCCTCCAGCATCTCGCTGAGGGTGCTCGGGTCCTGCTGCAGGACGCGGGGGCGGCTTGGTAGCCGCCCCGCGACCTCGAGCACGTCCTCATATGAGACGGCGCAGACGTCGCAGATCGCTTGGGTGACGATCAGATCGGGGGCGAGCTCGGTGAGGCGCTCCTCGTCAAGCTCATACAGCGCCCGGCCTTCGCCCACCGTCGCCTTCACTGCGGCATCGATCTCCCGCGCGCTGAGGCCGTCGGCCAGGACGGTGCGGGTCAGGTGGGGGAGAGAGCGCGCCTGGGGCGGGTAGTCGCACTCGTGGGTGACGGCGACGACGCTGTCGCCGAGACCGAGAGCGAACAGCATCTCCGTTGCGGACGGGACAAGGCTGGCAATGCGCATAAGGGCGTCAATATGGCACTCTCGCGGTTCCGCGGGTAGGAAAGCTATATTCACCAATTGCCGAATGGCCGAAGACGACCTCCCCCGAAGTACCGGGCAAATACTCCAGGCTCCTAGAACCTGCCTCGAAATTCCGCGTGTGCGGTTGGCGAGCGCCGGACCAAGCGGGGCAAGGACGCAGGGAGGCCGAATAGCATCGCTATTTGGCCGACCGAGGACGCCGCACCGCGCAGTGTCCGCCGCCGCCAGGCGTGCGCGGGGGGTTTCGAGGCAGGTTCCTAGCCGATGAGCGTCCTTCTGCTTGTCCTGCTGCTCCTGCTGGTCGCCATCAACGGTTTCTTCGTCGCGGCCGAGTTCGCGCTGGTGCGGAGCCGGCGCGGCAAGATCGAACAGCTCGCGGAGGAAGGCGAGAGCGGCGCTGAGGCCGTGGTCGAGCAGCTCGACAAGATCGACGAATCGCTCTCCGCCTGTCAGATTGGGATCACGATGGCCTCGATCGGAATCGGCTTCCTCGGCGAGCCCTCGTTGGCAAAGCTGCTGGAGCCGATCTTCGGCGGCCTCTCGCACGGAGCGGCGGTCGGCCTTTCGGTCGGGATCGCTTTCGCCCTGGTCACCGCGATCCACATCAGCATCGGCGAGCAGGTGCCGAAGATGTTGGCGATCGGCAACGCGGAGCGCACTGCACGCCGTGTCTCCCGCCCGCTCAACTGGTTCCGCGTCGCCACGACGCCGGTGACGATGGGGCTGAGCGCGATCTCCAACTCGATCGTCCGCCTCTTCGGCGTCGACCCCACCAACATCGATGAGAAGCACACGGCCGAGGACCTGAAGCAGATCATCGACAGCTCGCGCATGGGCGGCACCCTCGACCCCGGCGAGGCGGGAATGCTGGGCGGCGTTTTCCACTTGCACGAGCAGCAGGCGCGAGAGGTGATGACGCCGATCCCGGCCGTCGTCACGGTCGACGCCTCGGAGACCGTGGAGACGGCGCTGCGGCGCTGCGTCACCTCCGGCCACACGCGGCTGGTGGTGATCGAGGAAGACAACCCCGACCGGGTCAAGGGGATCGTCCACAACAACAGCCTCGCCCGCCTCTACATGAGCGACGGGCCCGAGGCGCAGATCGAGCCGGTCGTGCGCGAGGCGGTGATCGTCCCCGAGACCCGCCCGCTGGACGACCTGCTCCACGATCTCCAGGTGCAGCGCACCTCGCTTTCGGTGGTGGTCGACGAGTACGGCCGCACGGTCGGGATCGTCACGGTCGAGGACATCCTCGAGGAGGTGGTGGGCGAGATCGAGGACGAAACCGATCCCCGCGCCGCCGCTCTGCGCCAGCTCGCCGGTGGGGAATGGTTCGTCCGCGGCCACGTCTCGCTCGGCGATCTCGCCGACCGAGGGATCGAGCTGCCGGTCGACAGCGACGCCTACAACTCGATCGGTGGCTATGTCTTCGGCGAGCTCGGCCGGCTGCCGAAGCGGGGGGACACGATCACCGCCAACGGCTACACGATCCGGGTCGAGTCGGTGCGCGAGAACCGGGTCGAGGCGGTACGGATCAGCAGTTCCGTCCGGCCCTCGGCCTAGGTTTCCGGAGCAACCCGCGTTCCGCCTAACCCTGGAGGTATCGCATGTGGGTTGTGCGCATGAGCGATAAGCAGCTGGAGGTCTTGAGGGCGCTGCTGCGTTCCGAGGAACATCTTGGCCCGGCGCTCAAAGGAGCCGTCGAGGCACTCGACCTGGCCCGCTGGGACGACCTGCCCGAGGCCGAGCTTCCTTGGGACGAGATCGAGGCAGCGGCCCGCCGTCAGGGCTGCTCCCCTGCTGATGTGATTTGGGACCGCGCAGGTAAGCGCTAGTCGTAGCTATAGAAGCCGGCGCCGCTCTTACGGCCCAGCTTCCCTTCGCCGGCCATCTCGACCATCAACCCCGGCGGTTTGTGGGCCGGGTCGGAGGAGTCGGCGTGGAGGGCGTCGCCGATCGCCTCGGCTACGTCGAGGCCGACGAAGTCGAGCAGGGCTAGGGGGCCCATCGGGTGGCCGGCGCCGAGCTTCATGCAGGCGTCGACCTCACCCGCCTCCATGCCGGTGCGCTCGACCAGCCGCACGGCGTCGAAGAGGTAGGGGAAGAGGAGTCGGTTGACGACGAAGCCGGCCTGGTCGGGGACCTCGACTGCGGTCTTGCCCAGCGCCGCGCACCAGGCGAGCGCCTTCTCACGGGTCTCCTCGCCGCTGCCGGGGAAGCAGACCTCGACCAGCTTCATTCGCGGCACGGGGTTGAAGACGTGTAGGCCGAAGAGGCGGCCGGTGATGTTGGCGGCGGCGGCGATCTCGGCGATGCTCAGCGAAGAGGTGGTGGTGGCCAGATCGGCTTCCGGACAGGCTTCGGCGACGGCGCTCAGCACCTCGCCCTTGGGCTCGACCTCCTCGATCACGGCCTCGACGACGATGTCGCAGTCGGCGAGGTCTTTGGGATCGGTCGTGACCCGCAGCCGCGAGGCCTCGGCCCCGTCGATCTTGGCGCAAGCAGCGACAACTTTCTCCTCAGCCCGCCAAGCCGAAGCCTCGCTGCGCGCAAGCAAGATCGTGTCCGCGGTCGTCGTGGCCACAGCAGCTAAACCCGTAGCGATTGCTCCGCTCCCGGCAATCCCGGGGCTTTCGTATCCCGCGCTCCCGCTCATTGAGGACGGGTTCCTATCAGTTCGCACTCGGCTGGGGAGGCGTGGGGTGTCCCTGGCCGGAACTTGTGAGCACGCTACGAATAGAGCCCTGGCCGAGAATCCATCGCGGGTTCCGGACGGGGACACCCCACGCCTCCCCCTGGCTGACTGACCAGTCAATCAGCTATCTTGAAGGGGTACGCGCGACCGAACGGAGGGCTTCGATGTCAGGCAACGGAAACGGCAAGTTCGGCGGCCGCGAGGTCGTCATCGTCGAGGCGGTTCGCACGCCTATCGGTCGCGGTCACCCCGAGAAGGGCTACTACAAGGACGTCCACCCTTCGAACCTCCTCGCCAAGGTCTACGGCGAGCTGTTCGAGCGCTCCGGCGTCGACCCGGCCGAGACCGGCGACGTGGTCACCGGCTGTGCGCAGCAGTTCGGCGAGCAGGGGGTCAACATCGGCCGCAACGCTTGGCTCGAGGCCGGCCTGCCGATTGAGACGCCCGCGACCACGATCGACCGCCAGTGCGGCTCCGCCCAGCAGGCGGTCAACTTCGCCGCGGCGCTGGTCGCCACCGGCGTCCACGACGTCGCGATCGGCTCCGGCGTCGAGCACATGGGCCACATCTCCTTCGCCGACGGCTACGAGGTGATGAAAGAGCACGGCTCGCCCTTCTCGCCCGAGCTGATGGAGCGCTACGACCTGATCCCGCAGGGCCTCTCGGCCGAGATGATCGCCGACAAGTGGGAGATCCCCCGCTCCGAGTTGGACGAGCTCGGGGTCCGCTCCCAGCAGCTCGCCGCCAAGGCGACCGAGGAGGGACGTTTCGAGCGCGAGGTCGTCCCCTTCGCCGTCAACGGCGACACCTACATCGCCGACCAGGGCCTGCGCGAGACGACGCTCGAGGGGCTGGCCAAGCTGAAGCCGGCCTTCAAGGAGGACGGCAAGATCACCGCCGGCAACTCCTCCCAGGTCTCCGACGGCGCCGCCGCGGTGCTGCTGATGGCGCGCGAGAAGGCCGACGCTCTGGGCCTCAAGCCGCGGGCGCGGATCTACGACCAGACGACGGTCGGCGTCGACCCGGTGATCATGCTGACCGGCCCGATCCCGGCGACCGAAAAGCTGCTGGAGCGCAACGGGATGAAGATGGACGACATCGACCTGGTCGAGATCAACGAGGCCTTCGCCTCGGTCGTCGCCGCCTGGCGCCGCGAGCTCGACCCCGACATGGACCGGGTCAACGTCAACGGCGGCGCGATCGCCCTCGGCCACCCGCTGGGGTCGACCGGCGCCCGCCTGATCACCACCCTGCTGCACGAGATGGAGCGCTCCGACAAGGAGATGGGCCTGGTGACGATGTGCTGCGGCGGCGGGCTCGGCACCGGAACGCTGATCGAGCGGATCTAGGCGGCTGGCCGGCTAGCCAGTAGTCTCCCGGACCGATGGACCTGAGCCTCTCACCGTCCGAGCGCGAGTTCCGCGACGAGGTTCGAACCTGGCTGGAAGAGAACCACCCGGGACCGGAGCCCGAGGCGGGTCTCGAGGAGGTGATGGCCTTCCGCCGCGAGTGGCAGGGCAAGCTGCACGAGGCGGGCTGGGCTGGGATCTCCTGGCCGAAGGAGTACGGCGGCCGCGGCGCGACCCTGATCGAGCAGGCGATCTTCGTCGGCGAGGCGGCGCGCCAGGAAGCGCCGAGCCCCGCCAACGTGCTCGGCCTGGCGATGGGCGGGCCCGTCGTGATCGCCCACGGCACCGACGAGCAGAAGCAGCGCTACCTGGAGCCGATCCTCACGTCCGAGGAGATCTGGTGCCAGGGCTTCTCCGAGCCGGAGTCGGGCTCCGACCTCGCCTCGCTGAAGACGAAGGCGGTCAAGGACGGCGACGAATGGGTCGTCACTGGACAGAAGGTCTGGACGACCTTCGCTCAGTACGCCAAGTGGTGCATGCTGGTCGCCCGCACCGACCCCGACGCCCCCAAGCACAAGGGGCTGACCTACTTCCTGATGGACATGGAGCAGCCCGGCGTCGAAGCCAAACCGCTGGTCCAGATCACTGGCGAGGGCGAGTTCAACGAGGTCTTCATGGAGGAAGCGCGGATCCCCGACGCCAACGTCGTCGGGGGGGTCGGCAACGGCTGGTCGGTGGCGATCACGACGCTGATGAACGAGCGCGCCGGGCTTGCCTTCGGCGCGATCTCGCAGATCTCCAACAGCCTCAAAAAGCTGACCGAGCTGGCGCAGGAGACGCGTGTCAACGGCGGCAGCGCTGCGGACGACCCGCTGCTGCGCGACCGGCTCGCCCAGCTCCATATCGAGGCCGAGACGATGCGGCTGAACGCCTACCGTGGCCTGACCAAGACGATGCAGTCGGGTATCCCCGGCCCGGAGGGGTCGCTCGGCAAGTGGCAGTGGGCCGACATCAACCAGCGGATTGCCGAGCTGGCGCTCGACATCGAGGGCGCCTACGCGCCGCTCGACCGCGGCGCCGAGCACGCCGTCGCCAACGGCGCCTGGCAGTACAGCTTCCTGCGCTCGCGCGCCAACTCGATCGAGGGCGGCACTACCGACATCCTCAAGAACATCATCGCCGAGCGCGTGCTCGGCCTGCCAAGGCTGCGCTAGGGATTTAGGGGCTTTCGCTTATGTACTTCGACCTCACCGACGAGCAGCAGGCGATCAAATCGACCGCCCGCGATTTCCTCGCCGCCCGCTACAAATCGGAGCGGATCCGCGAGCTGGCCGAGAGCGAGCACGGCTTCGAGCAGTCCGACTGGGAGGAGATGGCCGAGCTTGGCTGGCCCGGCCTGGCGCTGCCTGAGGAGTGGGGAGGACAGGGCCTAGGCATCGTCGACCTCGCCGTCCTCTTCGAGGAGATGGGCTACGCGCTCGTACCTTCGCCGCTGCTCTCGACCACCGTCGCCGGCCTCGCGCTGGCGATCAACGGCACCGACGAGCAGCGCGAGCGCTGGTTGCGGTCCCTGGCGAGCGGTGAGGCACGCGGCACGGTCGCCCTCTTCGACGCCGGCACCCCCGCCACGATCGGCGGCTTCGAGATGGAGGCCAAGGCCGACGGGGACGGCGTCGTCATCGACGGCGCGAAGGTGCTGGTGATGGATGCGGCGACTGCGGACTTCTTCCTCGTCGCCACCTCCGACGGGCGGCGCCACCTGGTCGAGCGCGGCGCCGACGGCGTCACTGTCTCTGCCGAGAAGTCGATCGACCTCACCCGCCGCCTCTACTCGGTCCGCTTCGACGGTGTCCGTGTCGGCCCCGAGGCGACGTTGAGCGGCGGGCAGGAGAAATACCTGCCGGTGCTCTGGCGCGCCTGTGTCGCGATCGCCGCCGAGTCGACCGGGCTCGCGCAGCGGACGATGGAGATGGCGGTCGAGTACGCCAAAGACCGCCAGCAGTTCGGGCGGCCGATCGGCGCCTACCAGGCGGTCTCGCACCGTTGCGCTCAGATGCTGCTCGAGACCGAGAACTCACGCTCGGCTGTGTACGGAGCCGCCTGGGCCGCCGATGCGGAGCCCGAGTCGCTGCCGCTGGCGGCCTCGATGGCGAAGGCCTACGCCTCCGACGCCGGCTGGCGTGTCCCCGATGCCTCGATCCAGGTGCACGGCGGAATCGGCTTCACCTGGGAGCACGACCTCCACTTCTTCCTCAAGCGCGGCAAGGCGAACGCCGCCACCTTCGGCGACGCTCGCTGGCACCGCGAGCGAGTCGCCGACTTGGTCCTCGCCGAGGCGCCCGCCCCAGCTCCAGCTTGAGCGCTCTGGACCGCATCTCGGTCGCTGCGATCGGCGTCACGGTCGCTGACCTCGAGGCCGAAGCGAAACGGGCCGAAGCGGCCGGCGTCGAGTGCGTCTGGGCGCCGGAGCTGTTCCGCTCCTCGGTCACCCAGGCGGCCTACCTTGCCGGCCGCACCGAGAAGATCGGCATTGCCACCGGGATAGCCTGGGCCTTCACGCGCAGCCCCTTCATCGTCGCGGTCAGCGCTCTGGACATCGACGAGATGTCGGGCGGGCGCTTCCGGCTCGGCCTCGGCTCCGGCGTCAAACGGCTCAACGAAACCTGGCACAACGCCGAGTACGGCAAGCCGGCGCCGCACCTGCGCGAGGCGATCGAGGCGACCCGGCTGATCATGCAGCAGGCGGGGAAGGGCGAGCCGATCCGCTACGAAGGCGACTACTACGACATCGACATCAGGGGCTGGGTTCGCCCGCACCCGGCGCCGCGCGAGTCGGTGCCGATCTACACCGCCGGCGTGCAGGGCGGCATGTGCCGGATGGCCGGCGACGTCGCCGACGGGCTGATCGGCCACCCGATCCAGAGCCTGCGCTGGATCGACGAGGTTGTCGTTCCCTCCTTCGAGGAGGGGCTGAAGCGCTCCGGGCGAGCGCGCGCGGACTTCGACTACCTGCCGACCGTCTGCTGCGCGATCGACGACGACGAGGCGAAGGCGATCGAGATGGCCCGCCGCACGATCTCCTTCTACGCCACGGTCAAGACCTACATGCCGCTCTGGGAGCTGCATGGCTTCGCCGACAACGCAGTGGCGGCGGGTGATGCCTTCCGCCGCGGCGACCTCGCCGCCGTCCCCGCCGCGATCAGCGACGAGATGGTCGACGCCTACTGCGCCGCCGGTCCGCTCGACAAGGTCCGCGCCCGGGTCGAGGCGACCGCAGAGCGAGCCGACGGCCTCTTCCTCACGCCGCCGACCTACTTCATCTCCCCCGAGGAGCTGAGCGAGTACCAGAATCGCCTGATAGATGCCTTCGGCCCCGCCTGACTCACTCAGGCGAGATCGAGAACCAGTTCCAGCCCCTCGTCGACGGCTCGAAGCTCGTCCAGTGTCAGATGCGCGACCTGTTCGCCGATGGCTCGGGCATCGACAGCCCCTGTCATCTCACATAGAACGAGGGTGGGCGCGTCCCCGATCGCAACCTCCGGGTGAAAGCTTGTCGGAGGGGCGGACTGGGAGGTGGGGCAGATGAGGATCGTCGACAGAGTCAGCAGGTCATCCGCCTGGACCACCACGGCGTATCGCCGCCCCTGCTGAACCCGTCCCTGGCCCTGCGGCAGCGTTATCGCGCAGACATCACCACGGACCACGCAGTGCCTCCATCATCCCCGCGACATCCTCTGCCTCGCTGACCCAGTTCGAATCCTCCATCAACCTTCGAGCCTCGTTGGCCAGGCCGGATCGCTTACGCTCGCGCTCGGCCGTCTCCGTGATGGCGCGACGCGCTGCCTCGGCCCGGGTTATGCCGCGGCGCCGAGCGAGTTCGTCCAGTGCCCGCAGCCCATCAAGCCCCAAGCGCAGCGAGAGTGGATTAGGTGCTGAGGCCACTCTATAATTGTAGCGTGTTTCGCACTACATTCTTGACAGGGCGAAGAGTTTGAGTCCGTCGCGCGAGCTCGAAGTGCTCGACCGCGTCCGCGGGATCCCCGAGGGCTTCGTGCGAACCTACGGCGACGTGTCGCCGGGCTCGCCGCGCTTCGCCGGGGCGGTGCTTTTCGAGTGCGATGAGCCTGATTTGCCTTGGTGGCGCGTCGTCCGGGCCGACGGATCGCTCGCCAAGGGCGACCGGCAGCGCCGCCTCCTGATCGCCGAGGGCGTGCCCTTCCGCGGCGACCGCGTCGAGATGGGGGAGGCGAGGGTTCCGTGATCCTGCGGTCGCTCGAGCCCAGCGACGTGGCTGAGCTGCGGCGCATCCACGAAACCCCTGAGGTTGCGCAGTGGTGGGACCTGCTCGAAGACGGCTTCCCCCTGACCGACGAGCCGGAGGCGACCCGGCTGACGATCGAGGTCGACGGCGCGGTTGCCGGGATGGTGCAGTTCAACGAGGAGGAAGAGCCCAAATACCGCCATGCCTCGATCGACCTGTTCGTCGACCCCTCGCTGCACGGCCGCGGTGTGGGAACCGAAGCGGTAAGGCGTGTGGTGCGCATGCTGATCGAGGAGCGCGGCCATCATCGGATCACGATCGACCCGGCGACCGAGAACGTCGCGGCGCTGCGAGCTTACGAACGGGCCGGCTTCAAACCGGTCGGCGTGATGCGGCAGTCAGAGCGCGACGCTGACGGTACGGGATGGCACGACAGCCTGCTGATGGAGCTGCTCGCCGAGGATCAACAGTCTCAGCGCCGCAGTCCGTCGATTTAACTTGCCCCACTTTCCGGGGAGATTCCAGGGTTACTTATTGATTTGAGGATGATCAGTGGGTGACTGACCAATTAGGTTCGTTGGGTCGACGTGGTACACCGAAAAGGAGGATGAGATGCCCAACAAATTGGGGAAGATCAAGGCGCCGCCAAAAACGACGGCGCCGGCCGGAGGCGGAGATCCACCCGCTCCAGCCGACACCAGCTTGCCAGACCCGACGAGTGTTGCGAAATGGATGTTGGCTGGAATGCTGTTGCTCGCGCTCGCTGTTGCACTGATTTGGAATCATTTCGGACATGCTGGCGCCCCATTCATGCCGGCGAAAGACGAAACCGCGAACTTCGCACTGTTCGCCGGCTTCTACGCCGCCGCGCAGGTCATAGAGCGCCTGCTCGAGTTGGTGTCCCCGGTACTCCCATTTTGGGAGATCCCCGACCCAACAACCCCTGGGGGCGCCGCGGCACCGGTTCAGATGGCGACTGCGAAGGCAGCCCAGATCAAGGCCGATAGGGCGGCAGCCGCTCACGGTATCGCCGCCGTTCTCGGTGTGGCGGCGAGTTGCGCGTTCGGTTTGTTCTTCCTGCAGGCGGTCGGTTTTCACGCGTCGAACACCATCGACACGTTTGCAACCGGCATCATCATTGCGGCTGGCACGAAGCCGCTCCACGATCTCATCTCGGGACTGCAGAACAAAAACACGCCAACCACCGGAACCGCGACCTGATAGCAGTCGTACGGGGAGTCTGCTGGCCACGCCTCGGCTCGGGTGCCCTGTTGCTCGGGCGCCCGAGCCGGCTGCGTCGACCCGATGGGCGAGGATGCCGCGCTGGGTCAGTCGTCGCGCGGAGTAATGCGGAAGATCGAGACGACCTCAGCCTGGTGTGCCTCCGGGTGGACGACGTAGGCACTCGGCCCGCCGCCGAACCAGCCGGACGCTTCGTTGTCACCAACGTAAACGCCGGGATGGTGCTTGCCGTCGCCGTCCTCGACCCAGACCTTATCGCCCTCCTTGAACCCCTGCGGAGCCTCGTTCATCGCGGCCAGCATAGACGTGCCGGTCGACGGCCGACCCCTGTGGCTGAACGTGGGGCCGCGCCGCCGCGCCGCCCGTCCTATGGGCAGACGACGATCAAGTGAAAGTCGGCGTCCTCGGGGGCGCCTTTCTCGTCGCGCGTTCGAACTTCGATCGCGCTGGCGTTGGCGGGGGAGGTGTTGGTCTGGGCGAAGCCGGCTCCGGGAGGAGTCGTGCCGGCGTTGTTGCGGCCGGCGACATCGGCGCAGCCGCTCACGTTGACCGGAAAGGCGACCGTGACGGCGCCGCCGCCCTCGCTTGCCGAGATCCCTTCGTCGCTGGCGCGGGCGAGTGCCGCGTTGCCGGGGCTCGGCGGGTTGTTGACGACAGCCCAATAGGTGTGCGATGCACGCTTAGCCGCGGGCACGACGCCGAGCTTGTTGGTGTTGATCTGGAAGCCGGTCAGCGTCTTCTGCTTCAGCTTGCCGCTGCCGATCGTCTGCTTCTTGATCGCGCCGCCGTTGATGCTCTGGGCGGCGTAGGCGGTGCCTCCCAGCGCAACGATCAGCGCCACCAGCGCAACGACCATCGCCGGCGACGGCCCCTTTCTCCTCAGCTTGCTCATTTGGCTCCCTTCCAGCCCCGATTTGAGGACGTGCCGGTTACTTACCCACCGCATAGGTGGTTAATCACCGCACGTCCTCAGGCGAGGTCTAGCTTGGGAGGGCGGCGACGAAACGCTCGAAGGCTGCGATGTCGGTGACGGCGGGGCCGTGGCCGGGGAGGATCAGCGCGGGATCGAGCTCGGCCAGCTTGCGTATCGAGCGGCGGTTCTCGGCTGGGTCGTAGGTGAAGAGCTCTGGCGGCTCAGCCAGCATCGGACGACCGGTCGCATAGCTCATGTTGCGGATCACGTCGCCGCCGATCGCCACCCGGTCGGACTCGCGGAAGAAGATCACCTCGCCGCGGGCGTGGCCCGGTGCATGGATCACGCGGAAGCCAGCGACCTCGTCGCCCTCGTTCAGCACGCGCTCGACCTTGTAGGGAGGGCCCTCCCATATGCGCCGGATCAACCGGTTCACCGGATGACCACGGTGTGCCTCCTGGGCCGCCCGGCGTCGATCAGCACGTCGTCGGCCAAGTAGACGTTGATCGTCGGCGCTGGCAGCTCCTTCAGCCGCCAGACCCCCGGCGCGAGCTGCTTCATCCGTGGCCGATGCCCATCGTGCCGCGGGGATCGCCGCTGTGCTCGGCGAGGTCCTCCAGCTCGGCGATCTTCCGTTCACCTTCCACCCGTGCCGGGTGGCCGGCCGGCAGCGGCTCGATCAGGCGGCGGATGCGGTTGCGGACCTGCAGCGCGAAGTGCGGGGTCGAGGCGCCGGCCAGGGCGCGAATGTCCTCGGCGGTGACCTCGTGCGCGCCGCCGAGCAGCTCCGGGCTCTCCGCCTCGCTCACTGTTCCCCACCGATCTTGGCCAGCTCGGCCAGCTCGTCGATCTTGGCCTGCTCGTTCACGTCGATGGCCTCCTGGTCTCCGATCACCCAAACGTGGTTGTAGAAGGCGCGCGTCGGATCGGTCGTGTAGCCCGGCTTGACGTCGAGCAGGTACCCGCGCAGCGCAGCCGGCAGGGTATCGGCGCTTTCGGTGAGCAGCAGCGGTCCCCAGGCGCCGGATGCCGAGAGCGGCGCCGCGGCGGCCGCGTCGAGCGGCTCGTCGGAGCTGGCGACGACGAAGCCGTGGCCGGGGTCGTTGACGTTCCAGCCGAAGCCGCCGTCGCTGTAGCGGGCGAGCGCGACCGCGTTGGAGGCTGGGTCCTCGCCGGAAACTCGACGCACCCGGTCGGAGAGCTTGCCGATCTGGCGAACCACGTCGGAGGAGATCGCCGAGGACGGTCCGAGCACGTAGACCGGCGTGTGGGGATGACGTTTCAGCGCCGCCGCGGTCGGCGCCGGCAGCTTGTCCTCATCGGCGAAGAGGATCGGATCGCCTGAGCGTGCGGCCCAGGCGGCGGCGGGCATCGCGAAGGCGGGCTGCGCCGCCGGCGCGACCACGATGTGCCGCGGCGGCCCGCCGAGCAGTTCGTCACGCAGGGCCGCAATCGTCGCCGCGGCAGCAGTGCCGCCCCCGCTGCCGACACGCCTCGTCTGCAGGCCCGAGGGGACCGAGGCCGCGCCGATCGCGAACGCCTGAACGCCCTTGGTGGCCTTGCCGCCCGGCGGATCGAGGGCGGCAAGCGCCTGTGCGGTCGGTTCGGGTACACCGTCGGCTTCGGAGACGAGGACCGGCGCTCCGACCGGAGCCGCCATCAGCACCGAGGCGGCGATCGCGGAGCGCCAGTCGCCCGCATCGACCAGGGTGACGGCATCCGGTTGCTGGGAAGGCTCGGTCGAGGGGTAGGTGGCGAGGGCGACGCCGGCCGCATTCGAGGCCGGGTCGGAGCCGCCGACGCGCGTCGTGTTCGCGGTGGCGAAGGCGGGATAGCCAAGCTTTTCCGGCGTTTGGGCAGCTGGCGCTCCGGCAGAGGCGCCGGGCGCTTCGCTGGCCGGCGCCGGGGTTTCCGTGCCTTCGCTCCCACCGCCCCTGCCGCCGAAGATCGCCGCGACGATGAAGACGATGGCGAGCACGAACAGCCCGGCGATCGCCTTGAGCGCCGCGGGTATCGGCTTGCGCTGCCGCTTCGGTGCCTTTGGAGCGGGTGGCTTCTTCGTCGGCGTCGGCGTTTTCGGCGCTGCGACGGGCGCCTCGCCAGGCTGCGAGGCCGGCAGGTCCGCGTTGATCGGCCGCTCCTTGAGTGCCACGGCGGCAGGCTAGACGGTTGGAGAACCGGTGCGCATCTCAAGAGTTGGCTGGTTGGTCAGCTAAACTTCGAGAAGCCATTGACTGACCAGTCAATCAACCCGAGATAGCGCGTCAACGAGGGGGACGGATGGATTTCGCACTGAACGAAGAGCAGCAGGAGTTCAAAGATCGTGCCCGGGCTTTCGCCCGCGATGTGATCCGCCCCGCGGCGCGCAAGCACGACGAAGAGGAGAGCACGCCTTGGGAGGTCATTAAAGAGGCGCGCAGGCAGGGTTTCCAGGGCCTCGAGGCGATTCAGCGCTCGGCCTCCGATTCCGATGGGCAGATGCAGGTGATCTCGGCCGAAGAGTTCCACTGGGGCTGCGCCGGCATCGCCCTGGCGATCTCAGGCTCCGGCCTCGCCGCTGCCGGCATTGCCTCCTCCGGCACCCCCGAGCAGATCGCCCAGTGGGTTCCCGAGTGCTTCGGCGCCGGCGACGAGGTCAAGCTCGGCGCCTACGCGGTCACCGAGCCGCAGGCCGGCTCGGACGTCAAGAGCCTGAAGACGACGGCGAAGCGCGACGGCGACGAGTGGGTCCTCAACGGCACCAAGGTCTTCATCACCAACGGTGGCATCGCCGACGTGCACGTCGTCGTCGCCACCGTAGATCCCGCCCTCGGCACCCGTGGTCAGGCCTCCTTCGTCATCGGCAAGGACACCCCGGGCCTCAGCCAGGGTAAGAAGGAGTCGAAGCTCGGCATCCGCGCCTCCCACACCGCTGAGCTGATCCTCGAGAACTGCCGTATACCGGCCGAGAACCTGCTCGGTGGCGAAGAGAAGCTCGAGAAGAAGCTTCAGCGAGGACGGGAAGGGAAAAAGTCGCGCGGCGCCGACGCGTTGGCGACCTTCGAGATCACCCGGCCGCTGGTCGGCGCCTCGGCGCTTGGTATCGCACAGGCCGCCTACGAGTGGACCCTCGAGTACCTCGACGGACAGTCGGAAGGTGGCACGCCGCTGCTGCAGATTCAGCGAATCCAGCAGACGCTGGCCGACGTCGCGACCGAGATCGAAGCGGCGCGCCTGCTGGTCCAGCGGGCCGCCTGGATGGGCCGCAACGGCATCCCGATGCGCGGCGGTCAGGGCTCGATGTCGAAGCTCAAGGCCGGCGACGTGACGATGTGGGCGACGACGACGCTGATGGACCTGGTCGGTCCCTACGCTTGGAGCACGGAGTGCCCGCTGGAGAAGTTCTTCCGCGACGCGAAGATCTACCAGCTGTTCGAGGGCACGGCGGAGATCCAGCGGATGGTCATCTCGCGCATGCAGGCGCGCGAATACGGCGAGCGGCTCGGCTACGCCGCTGAAGTGGTTGCCGAGGCGGAGAAGGAGGCCGAGAAGCAGCCGGTCGCGGCGTAGGAGAGGAGAGCCGGGGAGTCCCCCTCCGGGAACCCGCCGACGATCGCTGGGCGAGGGTTCTGGCGCTTTGCTGGCTCACAAGTTCCCGGAGGGGGACTCCCCGGCTCTCCTCGCAAGCCGGATTGCAAGGTTCGGGCATCTTGCCTTGATGGCTAGCTGGCATCGCTAGCCTTCCCCGCCATGCTCAAGACTCGCCTTGCCGCGGTGGCGTTGGCTGCTGCAGCGGCGGCGCTCGTTGTGCTGCTTTGCAGCGCTGCCGCGCCTGCCAAGGATCTCGAATCGGAACTGAACGCGAAGGAAGCGAAGCTCTCGAAGGTTCGCGACCGCAAGGGCGTCCTGACTACGACGATCTCGCATTACAAGGCGAAGATCGAAAGGCTGACCGGGGAGGTCGCGGCGCTGCGTTCGCGGCAGGCGGAAGTGAAGGTGCGCCTCGACGCGAAGCAGGCTGAGCTGGACGGCGCGATGGCCGAGCTGGATGTCGGCAAGAAGCACCTCGCGGTCGTCCGCGCCCACCTGACGCGGGCGCTGGTGGCGCTGCGCGAGCGCCTCGTCGCGATCTATGAGACCGGCGCTCCGGACATCCTCAGCGTGCTGATTGAAGCCGGTGGTTACGACGAGCTGGTCAACCGCACCGAGTACCTCAACCGCATCCATGGGCTCGACGAAGCTGTCGTCACCCGGGTACGCGACCTGCGTGACCAGGTGAAGCGGACCGTTGCCCGCCTGCGCTCCGCCAAGAACCGGATCGAATCGGCCCGCGACGCGATCGCCGCCGAAGAGCAGACCCTCGCCAGCGCCCGCTCGGCTGTCCAGCAGCGCCAGTCGACCCTGGTCGAAGCCCGCCGCAGTCGCGAGGCCGCTCTCACCAGGATCACGAAGACCGAACAGGACCTGGACGGCGACGTGGCCTCGATCCAGGCCGAGCTCGCCGCGACCTTGGCCGGAACTGGGTCGGCTCCGCTGCCGGCCGGGCCGATCCAGGGCGGCAACGGCAGCGGCCTGATCTGGCCGGTCGACGGTCCGGTCGTGTCTGGATTCGGCCCGCGCTTCGGCGGCAGTGAGTTCCACGAGGGAATCGACATCGCCGTCCCAAGCGGCACGCCGATTCGCGCCGCCGCGGCCGGAACGGTGATCTTCACCGAGCCCGAGGCAAGCAGCGGCGGCTATGGCAACTTCACCTGCATCGATCATGGCGGTGGGCTCTCGACTTGCTACGCCCACCAGGAATCATTTGCGGTGTCCGCTGGACAGCAGGTCTCGCAGGGTCAGGTGATCGGTTACAGCGACTGCACCGGGCACTGCTTTGGGCCGCACGTCCACTTCGAGGTCCGGATCAACGGCGCGCCGACCGATCCGATGGGTTACCTCTAGGCACGGTTCTACTGAGAATCGCTCAAAAATTCAATTAGTGGGTATGTCCGGGCGGTTCGCTCCTGCGACCCTTTGGGTAGCAAGCAAGACGGAGGCGAGATGGCCCGCCAGGCGCGCAATTACCTTGCAGGAGCGGTATCGGGCACAGCCCTGATCGGTATGGCGATGGTGGCTTTCGTCATGCTCGTCTCGCTGCAGACCCTGCGGAGCTGGCCGCTCGCCGGAATCGGCGGCGGCGATTCCGGCAGCAGCAGCGTCGCTCTGGGGCGGGCGACGACGACCGGCGCCGCTGCGACCACCCCCGGCGGCAAAGTCGGCAACGCCCCCTCTGCGGCCGGTGGGCGCGGCTCGAGTGGCGGCATCCGAGCCAGCGGTGGCAGCGGCAGCGTTTCGGGTTCGCCTGGCGCCGGCTCGCCGGTCGCAAGCGCGCCGAACGCGAAGGTGCCCGGTTCCACGCCTACGTATCCCGCCGGGGGCGGCAACTCCAACTCGGCGTCTTCGGGATCCTCAGGCGCCGCCTCGAGCGGTGGCGGCTCGGGCAATGGCGCTAGCGGTTCGACCAAACCACCGGGGCAAGGCGGTGGCGCCGGAGCCCGGGGCTCCTCGCCCTCCGGAACCGTGACCAGCACCGTCAACAACACGGTTGGCGGCGTCGACAAAGCCACCGGCGGCACGCTGGGCGCTACCGGAGTCACGCACGTCACCGAAGAAGTCGTCGACGGGGTCGCCGGCCCCGAATCCCCCGTCGGCGAAACGGTCGACAAAACCGTCGAAAAAGTCAAAGAAACGGTCGGCGGCTTGCTCGGCGGGGGTCGCTAGCCGGGCTTCCCGACTTTCCCGTCACAATGCCGTCCCATGCCCGAGCGCGGACAGGCAGGCGCGGTCGCCGACCCGATCGCGGGTTCGCCGGTCTACCCGGCCGGCAGCCGCGTGAACGAGCGCGGACATCTCGAGATCGCCGGCTGTGACGTAGTCGAGCTCGCCGCCGAGCTCGGCACCCCCGCCTACATCTACGCCGAAGACGACATGCGGGGGCGGGGGCGGGCCTACCGCGAGGCATTCGAGCGGCGCAGCGACGACTTCGAGGTTCTCTTCGCCAGCAAGGCCCTCCCCTGCACCGCTGCCTACCGGCTCTTCGCCGAGGAGGGTCTCTCCGTCGACGTCGCCTCGGGCGGCGAGCTGCACATGGCGCTGCGCGCTGGCTTCGACCCGACCCGCATCCACATGCACGGCAACAACAAGAGCGACGAGGAGATCCTCTTCGCGGCGCGAGCCGGGGTCGGCCACCTGATCCTCGACTCCTTCGACGAGATCGAGCGCTGCGAGCGGCTGCTCGAGGAATCCCAGGACGTGCTGATCCGGGTGACGCCGGGGATCAAGCCCTCGACTCACGACTACATCCAGACCGGACAGCTCGACTCGAAGTTCGGCTTTGGCCTCGAGGACGGGCTGGCGGGGCGGGCGATCGAGCGGGTGCTCGGCTCCGACGTGCTGAACCTGGTTGGGCTGCACGCTCACATCGGCTCCCAGATCTTCGAGCTGGAGCCCTACAGGCTGGCGATCCGGGCGATCGGCGAGCTGGCTGGCGATTGGTGTCGCCTTGTCAACGTCGGCGGTGGGCTTGGGATCGCCTACACGGCCGATGACCTGCCTCCCTCGATCGACTCCTATGTCGAGGTGAAGGCGCGCGGCGTCGCCGAGGTGTTCGGGGAGGGCGTGCGGATCCTGGTCGAGCCGGGCCGCTCGCTGGTCGGCAACGCCGGCGTCACCGCATACCGAGTCGGCACCGTCAAGGAGATCCCCGGCGTTCGCACCTACGTCGCCGTCGACGGTGGCATGTCGGACAACATGAGGCCAATGCTCTACGGGTCCCGCTACGAGGCGCTGATCGCCGACCGCGCCGGCGCTCCGCTCGATACGGCGGCGACGATCGCCGGCATGCACTGTGAGTCCGGCGACGTGCTCGTCCGCGACGCGATGCTGGCCGCGCCGGCGGTAGGTGACGTCCTCGTCACGCCGGCAACCGGCGCCTACGGCCACGCGATGGCGAGCAACTACAACGGCGTGACCCGCCCGCCAGTGGTCTTCTGCCGCGACGGCGAGGCGCGGGTCGTCGTGCGGCGTGAGTCCTACGAGGACCTGACCTCACGCGATGTCTAGTCCGGTCCGCATTGGGCTGCTCGGGCGCGGCACGGTCGGCGGCGCCTTCGCCAGGCTGCTCGCCGAGCGAGCCGACGCGGTCGAGGCGGCGACCGGACGACGGCCGGAGCTGGCGGGCACGCTGTCGCGCAGCGAGGGCGACTTCGGCAAGATCCTCGAGCGCGCCGACCTGATCGTCGAGCTGATCGGCGGCACCGACCCGGCGCGCGGCTACGTGCTCGACGCGCTGCGCGCGGGGCGGCCGGTCGTCACCGCCAACAAGCAGCTGCTCGCCCGGCATGGAGAAGAGCTATTCGGCGTCGCCCGCGAGGCGGGGGTGCAGCTTCGCTTCGAGGCCGCTGTGGCCGGGGTGATTCCGATCGTGCGCACGATCCAGGAGAGCTTCGGCGTCACTGAGATCGACAAGGTGTTCGGGATCGTCAATGGGACGACCAACTTCATCCTCAGTGAGATGGCCGCCACCGGCGCCGCCTACGACAAGGTTCTCGCGCGGGCGCAGGAGCTGGGCTACGCCGAGGCAGACCCAACCGAGGACGTCAACGGCGCCGATGCGGCGGCGAAGATGGCGATCCTCGCTCGCCTCGCCTTCCACACGGCCGTCACTCTCGACCAGGTCGCCTACGAGGGGATCGAGCAGGTCAAGCCCGACGACCTCGCCTATGCCAAGGAGCTCGACCTCTCGCTGAAGCTGCTCGGCGTCGCCGAGCGGCGCGACGGCGGGATCAGCGTCCGCGTCTTCCCCTGCTTCCTCTACAGCGGCCACCCGCTGGCGCCGATCGGTGGGCCGTTCAACGCGGTGATGGTCGAGGCGCCAGCGATCACCGAGGTGACGATGTCGGGGCCTGGCGCCGGTGGCGTTGAGACCGCCTCGGCGGTGCTCGGCGACGTCGTCTCGATCCTCTCCGGCGACGCCCCAGTCCACGAGGCGCGCGAGGAGCTGCCGCTGGTCGCCGACGTCACTTCGTCCTTCTATCTTCACCTGGAGGTTGCCGACGAGCCCGGCGTGCTGGCGCGGATCGCCCAGGTGCTGGGCGAGAACGAGATCTCGGTGAAGAGCGTCGTGCAGCGCGGCATCGGCGACGACGCGCGCCTGGTGATGGTCGTCCACGAGTGCTTGGAGTCGCGCTTCGCAGCGGCGGTCGACGAGATCGGTGGGCTCGACGAGGTGCGTTCAAAGCCACGGTTCATCCGGGTTATCGAGGAGGAGTTCGTTTGACCCCCGTCCCCCTGATCGAGAGATACAGGGATCGGTTGCCGCTTGAGGATGGAGACCCGGTCGTTTCGCTCAACGAGGGATCAACTCCCCTGATCGAGGCGCCGCGGCTTTCGGATCGTCTTGAGGTTCGGGCTTATCTGAAGTTCGAGGGGGCGAACCCGACTGGGTCCTTCAAGGACCGGGGGATGACGGTGGCGGTGTCCCGGGCCAAGGGGCGGGGGGCGGAGGCTGTTATCTGCGCTTCTACTGGGAATACGGCGGCCAGCGCCGCCGCCTATGCTGCGCGCGCCGGTATGCGCGGGGCGGTGATCGTTCCCGAGGGCAAGATCGCGATCGGCAAGCTGGCCCAGGCGTTGATGCACGGGGCCCGGGTGATCGCCCTGCAGGGGAACTTCGACGAGGCGCTGCGGATCGTGCGCGAGCTGGCCGACAAGCACCCGATCGAGCTCGTCAACTCGGTCAACCCCTTCCGGATCGAGGGGCAGAAGACGGCGGCGTTCGAGGTGGTCGAAGAGCTCGGCGAAGCGCCCGGGGCGCTGGCGATTCCGGTCGGCAACGCCGGCAACGTGACCGCCTACTGGCGTGGTTTCGAAGAGCTTGGCGCCACCCCCGTCGTCTACGGCTTCCAGGCGGAGGGCGCCGCGCCGCTCGTCCACGGCGCTCCGGTCGCCGACCCCGAGACGGTCGCTTCGGCGATCAGGATCGGCAACCCGGCGCGCTGGGAGGAGGCGATGGCCGCCTTCACTTCCTCGCGAGGCCGGGTGGCGGCAGTCTCCGACGAGCAGATCCTCGACGCCTACCACTGGCTGGCCGCCAGCGAGGGAGTCTTCTGCGAGCCGGCCTCGGCGGCCTCGGTTGCCGGCCTGTTAGCCCATGGCCTGCCGGTAGCCGAGGACGCGGCACGCCCCGAGTCGGTCGTCTGCGTCCTAACCGGCCACGGCCTCAAGGACCCCGACACGGCCCTCTCCAAAGCCCCCCCCGTGATCAACTGCGAGAACGACCTCAGCGCTGTGGAGCGGGCGGTGTTCGATTGACCGCCCGCCGCCGTGTCGTTCGCGTTCCAGCCTCCTCGGCCAATCTCGGGCCGGGCTACGACGTGATGGCGGCTGCGCTCGACCTGTTCCTCGAGCTGGAAGTGGAGGAGACGGGGGAGTTCTCGTTCGACCCGGCCGGTCTCGACGTGCCGACCGGGCGCGACAACCTGATCGTGCGCGCCTTCGAGAGCCTGCACTCGGCCGACGGGATCGCCTTCCGCATCAGGGAGTCGATTCCGCTCGGCCGCGGCCTCGGCTCCAGCGCGGCGGCGATCGTCGCCGGCCTGGTGGCCGCCGACCATCTCTATGAGCTGGCGCTCTCCGAGGAGGAGCTGCTGGCGCGCGGGGCGGAGATCGAGGGCCATCCCGACAACGTCGCTGCGGCGATCTTCGGCGGCTTCGTCATCTGCGACCCGGCCGGGGACGGGCCGCCGGATGCATCGCGGTTCCCGCCGCCTGACGGGCTCGAGGGGATCCTCGTCATCCCCAACGAGGAGGAGGTCGCTACCGAGCGGGCGCGCGAGGCAATCCCGAACGAGATCCCGCTCGGCGACGCGCTTGGCAACATCTTCTCCGCTGCCCGGCTGACGCTCGGCCTCTACCGGGGGGACCTGAGCCTGATCGCCGCCAGCCTCAAGGACAACATCCATCAAGGCCGCCGCCGCGACCTCTACCCCCGTTCGATGGAGCTGGTCGAAGGCGCGCGCGACCTCGGCGCGCTTGGCGCGACGATCTCAGGCGCCGGTCCCACTGTCCTTGTCTGGACCACCTGGCAGGACGCCGGCAAGGTGGTCGAGGAGCTGGAGAGCCGCTGTCAAGGCTGGGCGGAAATCCGCCGCATCCCCTTCACCCCGCACGGCGCCGACGTGCCCGAGCTCTGATTTAGATGATCCGGATCGGCCTGATCGAGCTGGCGCTCGGCGGCCTGCTCGGCTGGGCGATGGTCATCCGCGAGGAGAAGCGCGAGTGGCTGAACCGGATCGGCATCGTCGCCCCGCAGCGGATCCGCCAGGTCCACCTCGACTACGTGATGATGGGCCTGATCCTGATCGCCGTCGGTCTTGCCGTCCCGGACCTGCCGCGGCTCATCTCCGTTGCCCTTGTCTTCGGCACGCTGGTCAACCCCTTCCTCTTCGTCCCCCTTGCCTTCGACCCGGAGATCGAGAAGCGGCTCTGGTACCGCTTGCTGGCGGTCGTCTCCTTCCTCGGAGTAAGCGGCGGCCTGGTCGCCGCCGCCGTTGTCGGTCCCTGAGTCTCGGCTCGTCGCCGCGTCCGCCACTAACATCGTTCTGTGGCGGGCAGGCTCAGATGGGTTCCGGCGTTGGCGCTGCTGGTTGTGCTCGTCGCCTCTCCGGCGATGGCGCAGGCCACGCTGACGTTCCTACGTGGTCCCCTTAAGCCAGTCGTCTGGGCCGCGAAAGACAACGGCTCGCACGCGCACAAGGTCGCGCCCGGGACGAATCCCCGAGTCTCGCCCGACGGCCAATCCGTCGCCTACAGCCCGGTCAAGGGCGGGATCTTCGGCTCCGAACTCGTGGTCGCGCCGGTCGATGGCAGCGCGCCGCCACGCCGGCTCCTCGGCAACGTACGGGAACCGTTCTACCTCGTCTGGTCGCCCGACTCGACCACGATCGCGGCGCTGCGCGGGCCCGAACTCGGCGCCCGCCAACTGGTGCTGATCGACGTCGCATCCGGCGCCGTGCGGACGGTCGCCAGAGGCTTCTTCGGTGGGTTCAGCTTCGAACCCGGCGGCGGTCAGCTCGTCTACGCAAGGGCAAGTAAGGAAAAGTTCCCGCCTCGCTCCGACATCTACCGAGTCGACGTGTCCGGCGGAAACCTCACTCGCCTCACCCACGACCACCGCTCGCAGAACCCGCTTTGGGGCCCTGACAACGAGATCGTCTTCGTCAAGCAGCTCGGCGCAAAGCAGCGCCGCTACGGCCCCAAGAACGAGCTCTTCCTGATGAATTCTGATGGGAAGGGCGTGCGCCAGTTGACCCATACCAGGGTCGATCCTCTGCTTTTTGGACTGACGCCGACGCAGTGGTCGGCCAACGGCAGTCGCCTGCTTGCCGAGTTCAACGGCCAGGACACCAGCTACGCCGTCACGGTCAACCCCCGAACCGGCGCACAGCGGCCGGTGACCAAGGCGCGTGAGCAGGGCTTCGCGGCCACCGCGCTCTCAGCCGACGGCAAAAGCATCCTTGGCATGACCGGTGGCTTCGAACCGGGGCCGGGTCACAAGGTCCTCAGCATCCCCTACGGTGGTGGGCGCCCAAAGGTCTTGGCGAAGAACGCCTTCGAACCCGACTGGAGCCGTTGATGGCAGACAGCTACTCGATCAAGCACCGCGACGAGTTCGAGTCGATGGAGGGGTCGGGGGACTCGACCTGGAGGCTGGCGCGCAAGGCGCTCGGCACCTCGGCATTCGGCTTCAACCTGGTCGAGCTTGCGCCCGGTGGGGAGATCCCGGAGCACGACGAGGCGCAGAGTGGCCAGGTCGAGCTCTACGCGATCCTCGAAGGCGAGGCGGTGCTGCGCATCGAGGGCGAGGACCATCCGGCGCCCGCGGGCACCTTCGCCTCGATCGAGCCGCCTGCCAGCCGCACGATCCTCAACCGCTCCGACGCGCCTGTCACCGCCCTACTGATCGGCGTCCAGCCCGAGGGCGGCTACGAGCCGATGAGCTGGGCCTGAGCGACGAAACTGCATTTACCCCCGCATAGGGCGGGTAAATGCAGTTTCGTGGGGTGTTTGACTCCCGAATCGATTAGTCAGCCGGGCGCCTCACCCCTATAATCCGGCAACTCGTTCAACCCGTCGCGCGCCCGCTCGGAGAAGGCGTGGAAACCGGGAGGTCAACATGTCGGATACCCAGTCCCGTGAGCTTCACGGCGAGGGCGGCCCCGTCCGCTACTCGCCAGAACGTGCCTACCGCCCGCTTGTCTCGCCCCCCAGCGTCGAGGACAAGGACGCCTGTGCGATCTATGCCTCGGTGCGCAAGGACGCGACGCCGAGCCACGAACCGATCGAACGGGCGATCCCGGCCCTGCAGAAGATGCTCCACCGGGCCGGCAACGTCGACGGCGAGGGCGACGGCTGTGGGCTGCTGCTCGACATCCCGCGCAAGATCTGGGCCGAGGAGGTCCGCGCCGGCGGCCACGACCCCTCGCTGACCCTCGACGACGCCTTTGCCGTCGCCCACGTCTTCATCGAGCGCTCGCAGGACCTCGAGCGGGTCCAGCACGACGCCCGCGAGCTGCTCGGCCGGGGGGGCTTCCGCATCCTCGCCGAGCGGATCGGCGTCGTCGACTCGCCCGCGCTCGGCCCGACCGCGCGCGAGGAGGAGCCGCACTTCTGGCAGGTCTGTGGTCTCGTCGCCGACGCTTCTCGCCGCGACCGCGTCCTCTTCGACCTGCTGATCGAGCTCGAGCGCGAGCTCGGCGTTCACATCCCCTCGATCTCGGCGACGATCTGCGTCTACAAGGTGATGGGGGCGCCGAACATCCTCGGCGAGTACTACCCCGACCTGCGCGACGAGCGCTTCGAGACGATCGGCAGCTTCGGCCACAACCGCTACTCGACCAACACCTGGCCCTCCTTCAAGCGCGTCCAGCCCTTCTCGGTGCTCGGCCACAACGGCGAGATCAACACGATCGAGCAGCTGCGCCAGGAGGCGCGCATGCTCGGCGTCCCGATCGAGCCCGGCTCCTCGGACTCGCAGGACCTCAACCGGACGATCGCCACCCTGGTCAACCGCGACGGGCTCAGCCTCGCCGAGGCGATGGAGATGGTCGTGCCGCCGATCGTCAATGAGATCCGCGCTCTGCCCGAGGACCTGCACCGCTTCTACATGTACCTGCGCCAGGCCATGGGTCCCTTTGCTCAGGGTCCGGTCGCGCTGATCGCCCGCCACGGCGACGAGTGCGTCTTCTCCGCCGATGCACTCGGCCTGCGCCCGCTCTGGCAGGTGGAGACCGGCGAGGACTTCGTCTTCAGCTCCGAGCCCGGCGTCGTCGCGGTCAACGAGATGGTCTCCGAGCCGAAGCCGCTCGCTCCAGGCGAGAAGGCGATGGTCGCGATCGACCGCGACGCGAGGCGCTCGACCCTGCACGCGCACGACGAGATGCTGCGCATCGTCCGCGACCGCTGGTTGGCCCGCAACGGCGCCGAGGAGGCAGCGCCCTACGATCGTGCCTTGCAGACCGGCGGCCCGCTCGAGGGCGGCGACGTGCCCGGTTACTCCGACGCCGGCCCAGAAGAGCCGGTCAAGGTCGCCGACCGCGTCCTCGCCGGCTTCGGCTGGCAGCGCGACGACGTCAAACTCGTCCAGCAGATGGCCTCCAACGGGGCCGAGCCGATCGGCTCGCTCGGCTACGACGGGCCGCTGGCGGCGCTCTCGCCCGAGCGCCAGAACCTGGCCGACTACTTCAAGGAGACGGTTGCCGTAGTCACCAACCCGGCGATCGACCGCGAGCGCGAGGTCGAGCACTTCTCGACCCGGTCGATCTTCGGCCGGCGTCCCTCGATCGACGCCGCCGGCGAGGACTCCGGCACCGTGGAGACCTCCTTCCCGGTGATCCTCGGCGGGCATCACGACATGGCGCCGCTCTCCGACAGGGCATACCGCCAGATCGCCCGCGAGCACCACACCTATCTGCTCGAGGACCTCTGGGAGGAGTTCCGGGGCCGCGGCGGTGCGGTCGACATCTCGCTGTTGGAGTCGGAGACGACCCAGGGGGCGATCGAGCGGATCAAGCAGGAGGCGGTGAAGAAGGTTCGCGGCGGCGCCGAGCTGCTGGTGCTGACCGACCGCACCGTCTACGACGCCGAGCGGCGCTACCTCGATCCCCACCTCGCCACCTCGGCAGTGGACCAGGCGCTGAAGCAGTTCCGGGTCGAGCCGGGAGAGGAGAACCTGCGGCGCCGCTGCGGCATCGTCCTGCGCTCCGCCGCGGTGCGCAACGTCCACGACGTCATGCTCGCCCTCGGACTCGGCGCCAACGGTGTCTGCCCTTACACGATGGTCGAGGTGATCTGCGTCGAGGATTACCGGACCGACATCGGCAACCTCTGCGCGGCGCTCGCCAAGGGGATCGAGAAAGTGATCTCGACGATCGGGATCCACGAGGTGCGCGGCTACGCGCGCCAGTTCTCCTCGATCGGGGTGCAGCCCGAGCTGGCCGAGATCTTCCAGACCGAGGCATTCGCCGCCTCCGAGCGAGGGGGTGTCGGTTTTGCCGGCCTCGATCAGAGCAGTAACGAGCGGGCGCGGATCCTGGGCGGCGAGGTGGACGCCAAACCGGCCAAGACCTTCCGCTTCTATCCCAAGGTCTACAAGGCGGCGATCGCCACCGCCAACGGCTCTGGCTCCTACGCCGAATACTCCGAGAAAGTGCGGGATCTGGAGGCTCAGAACCCGATCTCGATGCGCCACATCATGGGCCTGGTGGGTGACAGAGAGCCAATCGTCGACGCGTCAGTTGTAGACGCCGGCATCGGCCATCACGACTACCCGGTGGTGATCTCCTCGATGAGCTTCGGCTCGCAGTCCGAGCCGGCCTTCCGCGCCTACGCCGAGGCGGCGAAGGCGATCAACGTCCTCTGCATCAACGGCGAGGGCGGTGAGATCCGCGACATGTACGGGCGCTACCGCAAGTGGCGCGGTCAGCAGGTCGCCTCGGGCCGCTTCGGCGTCTCGGCGGAGATGATCAACTCCTCTTACGTCGCCGAGATCAAGATCGGCCAGGGCGCCAAGCCTGGCGAGGGCGGCCACCTGCCCGGCAAGAAGGTCTCCGAGAAGGTCGCCGCTGCCCGTAACGCGGCGCCCGGCACCGACCTGATCTCGCCCTCCAACAACCACGATCTGTATTCGATCGAGGATCTCGCCGAGCTGATCGACGAGCTGAAGACGGTCAATCCCGACGTGCGCGTCTCGGTCAAGGTGCCGGTGGTGCCGAACATCGGCACGATCGGTCTCGGCATCGCCAAGGCGGGCGCCGACATCATCACCCTCTCCGGCTTCGAGGGCGGCACCGGCGCCGCCCGCCAGCACGCGCTGCGCCACGTCGGCCTGCCCTCGGACATCGGCACCCGAGCCGTGCACCGGGCGCTGATGGAGGCCGGCCTGCGCAACCGAGTCGAGATCTGGGCCGACGGCGGTTACCGCACCGGCCACGACATCGTCAAGCTGCACTGCCTCGGCGCCAACCGGATCGGCTTCGGCACGCTGGCGATGGTCAGCCTCGGCTGCACGATCTGCCGCGGCTGTCAGCTCGACACCTGCCATGTCGGCATCGCCACCCAGATCGAGACCGTCGAGCAGGCCCAGCAGCACGGTCTGAAGAAGTTCACCCCGCAGGAAGTGGATGGGGCGGCCGAGAGCTGTGCCCGCTTCTTCGCCGCGATGGGCGAGGAGGTCAAAGAGGTCGTCGCCTCGCTCGGCTACGACCGTGCTCAGGACCTGGTCGGTCGCTACGACCTGCTGGAGCAGGTCTCCCACCATGAGCAGGTCGACCTGGCGCCCCTGATCACGCCGCTGGAGGAGTTCCTCGACCTCGAGCCGCTCGACCTCCCCGTCGCCGAGGAGATCGCCGAGGAGCGGGCCGAAGCGGGCCTCGTCGTCGCCAGGCCGATCCGGATGGAGGCGAAGCAGGCCTCCGCCCAGATCGGCGCCCTTGCCGGCGACATCTGCTCGGGCCGCACGCTGCGCAATGAGTTCCCGCGCTCAACCGACGCCAACGACCGCGTGCTCGGCGCCGAGCTGGCCGGGGCGATCGCTCGCTCCCGCATCTTCGAGGACGGGCCCGAGTCAAATGAGGACGTGCTCGCCAGCCTCGAGTTCAACGGCGGCTCCGTCGCCGGCCAGGGGCTCGGCGCCTTCAACGCCTACGGCGTCTCGATCCGGGTCGAGGGTGGCGCCCAGGACGGCGTCGGCAAGGCGATGCTGGGCGGCACGGTCGCCGTGCTGAAGGGCAAGGGAGCCAAGGGCAAGCGGCTCAACGGCTCGGTCGGCAAGTCCTTTGCCTACGGCGCGCAGCGTGGACGCCTCTTCGTCCAGGGATCGGCCGACTCGCGCTTCTGCATCCGCCTCTCCGGCGCCGATGTGGTGCTGGGCGGCGAGCCGGAAGCCGAGATCGACGACGGCCGCGGCTGCGTTGTCGACCGCGCCAACGCCAAGGGCTTCGCCTTCGAGTACATGACCTCGGGTCGCGCCGTCGTCCTCGGCGACCTCGGCCCCTGGGCCTGCGCTGGGATGACCGGCGGCCGCGTCTACGTCCGCCACAACGCTTTCGGGATCGACCGAGAGGCAATCGAAGCGCGGCTCGGCGAGGGCGCCAAAGTCGAGCTGAAGGAGATCGACTCCGAGGGCCAGCTCGACATCGACGACCTGCTCTCCCACTACGCAGGCGAACTACGCGCGACCGGCCAGGACGAGGAGGCCGAGCGGATTCTCTCGCTCGCGTCCAATGCAGCCGAGAGCTTCCTCATGGTCGTGCCCCATAGGGTTCAGGCAGACCCCTCTATCTCGACCGAGTAGGCGCGGGTGGAGGAGGACACCCCGTCCCTCCTTGACTTCTGCCTAGCGAGTTCGGGTTAGGAGGTCGGCGATTGCTCGGACCTCTCTTAGGAGGCCGTCGAGCATGGCCTCCGTGTTCGTGTGGATGCGCCACTCGGCGAGCTTGCGGTCCTGCTCGACCTGATCGATCCGTCGCTCCAGCTTGCCGATGCGCTTGTCGGTGCGCTTCTCGCTCTTGCGGAGCCGCTGCTTGACGTAGAGCCTGGTGTCCTCCCGCAGAGCGTCTAGCTCGCGGCGCAGGTCGGCGTCGCCGCCCTCCTGCTCGGTTAGCATCTCCTCTACGCCCACGCGTACGCGCTCGATCTCTTCGTGTAGCCGCTGCCGTGCCTGGTCGGCGGCGATCGACGGGTCCTGCGCAGAACTCATGACGCCCACTCTAGGGGCGCCATAGGCTGGAATTTGCGCGATTCAGCCTTCGAGCGCGAAGATGCGGAAGCGGCCGATCGCCAGCTCGTCGCCATTGGCGAGCTTGCCCCACTCGACCAGGTCACCGTTGACGAAGACGCCGTTGAGGCTGCGGTCGTCGAGCACCCGGAGGGACTCGCCCGGTTCCGATACGACAAGCGCGTGGCGGCGCGAGACGCTGGGGTCGTCGAGGCGGACGTCAGCTGTGACGCTGCGCCCGATCCTGGTCCAGCCGGGCTCGATCTCGAAGGTGAGCATCTCGTCGCCGTCGCGGCAGACCAGGTGGCGGCTGCCGGCGGCGAGACCCGCCCGCAGCTCCTCCAACCAGATCGATGAGTCGACCTCGGTCTGCAGCTCGAACTCGGCGGTGGTCCCACCGTGGTCCTGCATCGACTCGAAGATCGAGTCGAGCCTGAAGCTGGAGGCGTCGCAGCGGGGGCAGCGAGGAAGCTCGTCGTCCTCGCGCAAGGAGAGTTGAGAGCCGCACTCTACGCAAAAATAGGTACCAGGACCGGGAAATGTCCCAGTGGCGTAGCTGTCGGAAGCTGGCGTGGGGGTGAGGCTGGCGGTGATGTCTGCTCCTTCCGGGCGCGCTCCGTCGATGGATCCTAGCGCCGTGTACAAGCCCGAGCATCCGGGTTTTGCCGCAGCGATACCCGAAAGTGGGCTGCGGTCAAACATTGGGCCAGAGCCATCGAGGGTCAGAGGCTAGAATCGCGCCCTCGCATGGGGCCGGTCAGCGCAGAGATCGAGATCGACGCCCCACGGGAGCGCGTTTTCGCGACGATCGCCGACCTGGCGCGCCGCCCCTCCTTCACCGATCATTTCCTCAGCGGCTTCCATCTGACCCGGATCGAGTCGAGTGGGGTTGGCGCCGGGGCGCGGTTCCGGGTGGTGTCGCCGCTGCGCTCGGTCTGGATGGACACCGCGATCGTCGAGCTGGAGGCGCCGCACAAGATCGTCGAGCGTGGTTGCGGCGGCCGCGCCAACCGGATTCCCTCGACCACGGTCTGGGAGCTGACCGAGGGAACCGGTTCGCTGACCAGAGTTCGCGTCTCGCGCTGGACCGAGCCGTCGAACCCGCTCGACCGAGCGCTGGAGGTCTTGGCTGCCAACTCGATCTGGGAGCAGCGTGGCTGGCGCGAGGCGCTGCGACGGCTCCGCGACCAGCTCGAGAGCGGCGAAGCCAGCCCGGCGCCGGCGGCGGTGGCCGGCGGCAATCCCCACGCGACCGGTATCCCGTAGGGCGGGCTGCCGGGCACCTTTATAGACTCTCGCCGCCGATGGCCCGCCACCGCAGAATCGCCTTGCCGCTGCTTGCGGCGCTCGTGATAGCCGCTCTGACTCTTGGCGTCACGGCCTGCGGCTATTCGAGCGACTCCAAGAGCGTGGTGGAGGGCGAGTCGGTCTCGCTCGGCGATCTCAAGTACACGGTGATCTTCTCCCGCTTCCTCAATCCCAGGGACAGCGAGGACTCCGCCTACCTGGTGGGCCAGCCGCAGCTCCCACCCGGGCAAAGCTACTTCGGTGTCTTCTTCGAAATCCAGAACGAGAGCGATAAGCCGCAGTCCCTGCCGCGTTCGCTGGAAATCACTGACGCCGCACACAAGGCCTACCACTCACTTGACAGCGAAAGCCTCTACGCGCTGCCTTTTGAAGGCGAAGTCGAACCTGAAGAACAGATCCCGGTGCTCGACTCGACCCCGCAGCAGGGGCCGATCGAGGGCTCGCTGGTCATATTCAGGCTGCCGGCCTCGGCCTCCGAGAGCCGGCCGCTGACGCTGCATATTCCTGGTCCGGAACCCGAATCGGCCGAAGTCACGCTCGACCTGTAAAACGCGGCCGACGGGCCTAAGACGGGTCCATAGGCGACGTTTTAGGCCCGTCGGCGGCTTACAGTCCGGCCGAGAGGATCTGGGCGGCTATCGGGGCGGCGACTTCGCCGCCCGCGGCTTCGGCTTCGATCAGCAGCACGCCGACCGCGAGCTTGGCGTTTTCGGCTGGGGCGAAGGCGGCGAACCAGGCATCCTTGATCTGCGCCGGTTCTTCTTCGTTTTCGGAGTCCGGGCGCGGACCGAGCTCGGCGGTGCCCGTCTTGCCCGCCACCTGCGCCTCTGGAATGGCGGCGGCGAAGCCCGTTCCTCCGGTGACCACACCGACCATGAGTTCGGTCAGCTCCCCGGCGATCTTCGGCGACATCACTCGCACTGGCTTCGCTTCGGGTCGAAGCTTGCGGTTGGCGACGACCGAGGTTGGCTCGCGAACGCCGTTGTTGCCGATCGTCTGCGCGACGGTCGCCATCTGCAGGGGGGTCGCCAGGACTTCCCCTTGCCCGATCGCGCTCACGCCGAGATCGAGTTCGGTGCCGATATCGGTTGGGATGGTCGATTCGGGCGGATCCACCGCTGCGACGACCTCGGGCGCGTAGAGGGTGGGTGGGGCATTGAAGCCGAAGCGTTCGGCGGCGCCGACGAGATCGTTGTTGCCGATCTTCGGCCCCAGCGGGGCGAAGTCGGCGTTGCAGGATTGGGCGAACGCTTCGCGGAAGGTCCCGCCGCAGAACTCCCCGTTGGCGTTGCTGATGAAGCGGCCGCCGACATTCACGCCATCGACGATTTCGAATTCGTCGTCGAGCGAGACGACTCCCTTCTGCAGGGCAGCCGTCGTGGTGATGGTCTTGAACGTGGATCCTGGTGGCTGCGGCGCCGAGAAGGCCTGCCCGGCAAGCGCACGCACGTCGCCACTGCGTGCGTCGAGCACAGCGACGCCACCGGCGCGTCCGGCGAGGCCGGAGACCGCAGATAGCTGCAGATTGGGGTCGATGGTCGTCTTCACCGGCGCCCCGGGCTGGGGTTCTGCTTGGGAGAGGATGCGGGCCGAACCGCCTTCGCCTTCAACTGCGAGCAGCGAGCCGCCGGGCCGGCCGGCGAGACGCGCGTTGAAGGCCTGCTCGAGGCCACTGACGCCGACCGGGGTGCCGGCCGGGAAACCCTGCCGGGCGAGCGCCGCCAGATCTTCTTCTTCGGCCATGCCGACTTCGCCGGTGACGTCGATCGCGGCGCTGCCGAGTGGATGTTCGCGCGCCTCGGCGGGGCCTTCTGCGAGCGGCGTCCCGTCGCGGGCGAGGATCGGCGCTCGCGGCGCCAGCTCGACCCGGTTTTCGAGGTGCTCGCCGGGTTCGAGGCCGGGGAAGACCAGGCTCGGGTCCCAGGTGACGCCACCTTCGGCGTAGGGGACGTCGAGGTCGTCGGAGACGTCGCCGAAGGCGGCCGTGCCGGCTTCGACTGGAACCGGGACGACCGTGTGGTCGCTCTGGCTGGTCGGATCGCCGGGCGAGTGCACCTCGAGCGTGCGCAGCGTCGCCACCTCCGCCGCCTGGCGGTAGGCCTTGGCGAATTCGCCTTCGCCGACCGCGCGCCGCGAAGCATCGTTCAGCTCCCGATACATCGCGGCGAAGTCCTTGTGTGCCCAGGCTGTGGCATAGCGCTCCGCAACTTCCTTCTCTGGCGATCCCGGCGCGCCCGCTGAGGCGCCGAGCGCGAAGGCGACGATGGCGATGACGATGAGGGGAAGCGCGCGGGTGACGAGACGGCGACGGCGCTCCACCTCGGTGGGCAGGGTTTTCACTGACGGGAAATTTAGTGGTGGGAGGGGTCGGGTACTGCTCCCGGCTCAACTTTTTCCGAACACAGCTCGAGACTGTCCATGGGCGTCGCCGCGGGAAAAGTACAAGCCGCCGGGGCAGCACCCGACCCCTCCCTTTCTCAGCCCGTGCAGGGACCCGTGTCCACCGAGGCGGCGTTTGCGCGCAAAGCTTCTTGAACCACGTCATTTGGGACCGCGAAGCCTCCTGGCGGGCCGGAGGTGGTGGCGGCGAAGATGGTGGCCAGCACTCGGCCGCGCGAATCGACAAGCGGGCCGCCGGAGTTGCCGCTACGGACGCTGCCGCGGAGGAAGGAGATCGATCTGCGGATTGGCCCGTTGCCGTAGGAGTCCTCGCTGGTCACGGTGCTGGTGTCGCCGAGGCGGGCGGCGGAGACTGCGTATGGGCCGTTCTCGGGATAGCCGAGGATTGCGCCGGGGGTCCCGCGCTGCGGGTCGGGGGCGATCTTCAGCGCTGGGATCGGAGCGTCGATCCGCAGCAGCGCAAGGTCGTTGGCGGGGTCGTAGCGAACTGGGGTGGCATCGAGCGAGGCGCCGTCGACCGTGGTCACGGTGGTGTCGTCCTCGCCGGCGAGGACGTGGGCGTTGGTCACCACCAGGCCTGGTGCGGCGACCCAGCCGGAACCCTCGACGCCGAGTCCGCAGGCGGTGCCGAGCACACGCACGACTGAGCGGCTCACCCGGCGCACGTCCGGATCGGAGGCGATCGCCGGGTCCGGCGGCGCCACCGGCGTGGTCGGGCCGGCGATCGAGGGAGCGGGGTCAACGCGGTTCAGCGCGTTCAGGACCGGGCCCGATGGGGGCAGCAGGTCGTTCAGCCTGCGCAGGATCAGCGAGCGCTGCACGTCTCCCCGCAGCTGGGCGGTGTTCGGGGCGTGCAGCGCCACCGCGCCAAAGACCCAGATCAGTCCCAGGGCCACCGCGGCGATCAGCGCCGCGCCACCGGTGCCGTCGGCGAGGCGCAGGACATGGCCGCGGACCAGGCGCTCGCGCAGCTCGAGCGCGAGGCTCTCCACCGTCACTGCGACGAGGGCGCCCGCGAGCAACGCCCCCAGCGCCGCGAACAGCGGCGCGTAGGGGGAGCTGGGGCCTTCGCTCAGCAGCAGTGGTCCAGCCCGGCTTCCGGCTACCGCCCCGGCGACGAACCCGAGCAGGGTGAGCACGCCGACGATCAGACCCTGCCGATAGCCCCACATGGCGAAGGCGATGGTGAAGGCGACGATCGCCCAGTCGAGAATGGTCACCGGCAAATAGAAGCAGGCCGGGGCCGCGCGGCTGAACGGCCGGGCCCGTCACTTACGTTCAGTAAGCTGAATCGACGTGGAGGCCATAACTGCGCAAGAGCAGCCCGTCGGCGTCTGCCCGCACTTTCACGCCGCGATCGAGCTGATCGGCAAACGGTGGACCGGTGCGATCGTCTGCGCCCTGACCGAGGGGCCGCTGCGCTTCGGCGAGCTGGCCAAGGCGGTGCCAGGCCTGTCCGATCGCCTGCTCTCGCAGCGCCTGCGCGAGCTCGAGCAGGAGGGTCTGGTCGAGCGCGAGGTCGAGCCAGGCTCGCCGGTCCACGTCACCTATTCGCTGACCAAGGCAGGGGTGGAGCTGGGCCCGGCAATCGCTGAGCTCAAGGCCTGGGCTCGCCGCTGGCGCGCCGAGGAGGCGCCCGGCCGGCGCATATCTGCGTCCTCGGACGCTCGCGTGCAGAGCACGCGACGCTCCCTGAGTCCTTGATCTGCTTGACCCAGGGCGCCTCCTCGGCCCGTCTGGAATTTGGATTAGCCTCAACGCATGGGATTACCCGGACCGTTCCCGGTTGGGCGTTACGCGCGAAAGCTCCGAGAGGAGATGCGCCGCCGCGCGCGTGTATCGCTGTTCGGCGAGGTCACCAGTCTCAGTCGCAGTAAAGCCCAGGCCTATTTCGAGTTGCGTGACGCTGAGGGCGCGGTTCCATGCGCGATCTGGCTGAACGATCTCGAGAAACTCGAACTCCCCGAGCAGGGCCTTCGGGACGGCGCTGAAGTCGTTATCGGAGGCGGTCCGGACTACTACCCCGGCAATGGACAGGCATCGCCCAGCTTCTTTTTTCGCGCCACCCATATCCGCCTCGCCGGCGAAGGCGACCTGCTCGCCCGGCTCGAGGCGCTGCGCGAGCAGCTCCGCGCCGAGGGGCTTTTCGAGCTGCAGAAGCAGCTGGCCCGGCCGCGGCTGCCGAAGGCGATCGGCGTGGTGACGGCGGAGAGTGGGGCGGCCCGCCGCGACCTGCTTGCCGGGCTGCGGCGGCGGGGTTGGGCGGGGACGGTGATTTGGGCCTTCGCGCCGGTTCAGGATCGCCGCGCCGCGCCGGCGATCGCCGGCGCGATCCAGGAATTGGCGGCGACGCCCGCGGTCGAAGCGATCGTCGTCGCCCGCGGCGGCGGCAGCCTCGCCGACCTCTGGGCATTCTGCGACGAGACCCTCTGCCGCACCGTGGCAATGTTGCGAGTGCCGGTGATCAGCGCGGTTGGCCACGAGCGCGACTCGACCCTGATCGACGACGTCGCCGCCGTCGCCTGCTCGACCCCGACCCACGCCGCCGAGGCCGTAGTGCCGCTCGACTGCCACGCTGCGCGCAGTGCTCTAACTCGCAGCGCTGCCTCCCTGCGGCGAGCAGGGGAGGGGACGGTGGGGAGCCGCAGCCGGCACCTGGTGGCGCTGGCCCGCGGTCCCGCCCGGGCGTTGCGCCGGGAGCGGATCGCGCTCAACCAGAAGACCCGGGAGATCCGCGCCTCCTCCGAACGCGGTCTGGCCGAGCGCCGCGCATTTCAGCGCCGCCTCGCTGCCGTCGTTCTCTCTCGCGCCGCCCGGCGGGCCGCTGGGGCGGAAGCGAACAACCGGCGCGAGGCGCTGCGGCGGGCGGAGGTGGCTTTCCGTGCCCACGAACCCGAGCACACCCTGGAGCGCGGCTATGCGCTCGCCGAGGACGTCGCCGGCGAGCCGGTGACCAGCGCCGCTGCTGCGATCGCCGCCGGGCGCGTAAGACTGCGCTTCGCCGACGGCGGCGTCGGCGCGGAGATCGACCGAGATGGGAGCGAGGGATGAGCGAGCAGCCGGAGTCCTATGAGGCCGCGGTCGAGCGGCTGGAGCAGATCATCGATCGGCTCGACTCCGGCCAGGCCGGCCTGCGCGAAACGCTCGAGCTCTGCCGCGAGGGCCGCGAGCTCGTCACCTACTGTGTCACCGAGCTCGATGCGGTCGGTGAGGGTCTCAAGGAGCTGCAGCTAGACGAGCTGGCGGCGAAGCTGGAGACGACACCAACCGAGAGCTAGCGAAAGGAGCAACGCTACGCGCCGCCAGCGGAGTAGTCAGCCCTCAGACACCGGGCCTGAGCAGAGCCGGCCCAACGCCGGGCATCCCCGGCATAGCTCCCAGCTCCGCCGCTCGACCGGCGCCACCGGGAACTCGCCGGCGCCAATTCGTGCGATCGCCTCGGCCAGCGCGTTGCGGCCGCGCTCCATCGCATCGAGGCCGAGCAGCTCGACGACCGGCTCTTCGGGGCGCTCGAGGAAGAGGTAGGCGACCTCGACCTCGGCCGCGCCGCGTGCCTCGGCGACCGCCAGGGCATAGATCGACCGCTGCGTTCTGTACGTGGCGGCACGTTCGGCCGGGGTCGTGTCGCCCAGGCGATCGGTCTTGTAGTCGACGACCAGGGGGGGCGCCCCGTCCCGCTCGACCAGCAGGTCGATCGAGCCGCGCAGCGTCACGCCGGAGACCCCGAGCAGCAATGGCACCTCGGCGCGGGGGATGGCGCCCGCGGCCAGGACCCGCTCGCGCAGCAGGCTGGAGCCGAGCCAGGCGCGAACGGGCGCCAGCAGCTCCTCCTCGACTCCACTTTCGGGGTCCAGCCCGGCGGCGAGGGCGTGGTTGTGGATCAGGTCGATGGGAGGCTCGCGCCACTCGTTGGCGGCGCTCCACTCCAGCATCGAATGGACGGCGGCGCCCCGAGCTGCCGCGTCGTCTCGGGAGCCAGCCGTACCCTCGGCGACTTCGGCGTCTGCGTTCGCTTCTTGTTGCGCTATGGGCAACAAGAAGCGAACGGGCGTGCCGAGGTCGAGGACGCGCTCCATGTAGAAGCGGTAGGCGCATTCCTCGTAGGCGGCGATCGCGGTATAGGAGAGGGGGCGGTTCGGCACAGCCGGTGGTTGGCGCTCCAGCAGCGGCGCTCGGCCCTCGCCCAGCGCCGCTTCTGCCTTGGCCTCGCTCCGCATCGCGGTGAGCCCGGCCGCGCGCTCGGGCGAGGGCAGGTTGACGCGCACCTCGATCCGCGAAGGCTCGAAGTTGGCGTCGAGTCCCTTGCGCGGCTGCGGGGCGGGGATCGCGATCGCCGAATCGCGCTCGCGCTCGACCTCGAAGCCGTCGAGGATCCGCTCGATCACCGGCGTTCCGGGCTGCGTGCCCCGTCCCGGCTGCGGCATGGCCACACCGCTGAGGATCAGCCGTTCGCGCGCCCGCGTCGCGGCGACATGGAAGAGGCGCAGCTCCTCCGCCGCCTCGTGCTGCTGGGTCTCAGCGCAGAGCTGCTCGTGCGAGTAGAGGTTGATCGAGGCGGCGCCGAGGCGACGCAGCTGCAGCCCGACCCGCGGCTGCTCGCTCTCGCGGCCGAGCGTCAGCGGTGGCAGGCGCGAGCCGGCCAGCAGCCGCCGTGAGAGGGTGGGCACCGTGACAACGCCGAACTCGAGTCCCTTGGCGCTGTGGACGGTCATGATCCGCACCCCGTCGTGTCCCTCGATCGCGCTCGCCGCCTCCGCCTCGGCGTCTGCTTCGGCCCGCGAGGCGAGGAAGTCGAGCAGGCCGCGCAGATCTCGTCCCTCGCGAGCCTCGAACTCGCCGGCAAGCCGCATCAGCTTGCGAACGTTGGCGAATCGGGACTCGCCCGAAGGGCGCATCAGGACCGCCAGGTCATAGCCGGTCTCGGCGATCGCGGCGTCGATCAGCCCAGCCAGCGAGAGGCGCCCGGCGCGTGCCCGAAGGCCATCGATCGTCCGTGCGAAGTCGCGCAGCAGCGCCAGCTCCGGCTCCGGGATCGCCTCCAGGCGCTCGGGGCCGTCCAACTCCGCGTCGTCCAGCCCCGCGGCCTGCTCCACCGCAGGCCAGACATGCCGCCTGCGGCCGGCGGCGGCGCGCAGCAGCCAGAGCGTGTCGGGCGCGACGCCGCAGGCGGGAGAGGCGAGCGCGCCGAGCAGGGCCAGGTCGTCGAGCGGGTTGGCGAGCGTCGCCAGCAGCGCCCAGACGTCGGCGACCTGCTGCTGCGACCAGTAACCGCGCCCGCCAATCGTGTAGGGGCGTAGGCCGGCGCGTTCCAGCGAGTCCTCGTAGGCGTCGAGGTGGGTGAAAGCGCGCAGCAGCACGACCATCTCGCCGCGCTCGACGCCGCTCTCGACCAGCTCGCGCAGTCGCTCGGCGACGAAGCGCGCCTCAGCCAGGTGGCTCGGCGGCGTGTCGGCATCGGTCGCCGGCGCCAGGTCGATCCCCTCGGCGTCCCAGCCGTCGCGGGCGGTGAGCAGCAGCTCGACCGCCGGGCCCTCGCCAGGCGGCTCCGGCAGCTCTGGCAGGGCCCCGACCCGCAGCGGATGGAAGGTGTCGGCGAGCAGCTTCTCGCCGATCGCGTTGACGGCGCCGATCACCTCCGGGCGGGAGCGGAAGTTGCCGCTCAGGTCCATCGCCACCGCGTCGGCGCTCTCTTCGACCGCGCGTCGCTGCTCGCGGAAGACATCGAGGTCGGCGTGGCGGAAGCCGTAGATCGACTGCAGCTCATCGCCGACGACCATCAGCTCGGTCCGCGGCCCGCGCAGCGCCTCGATCAGCCGCAGCTGCAGCCGGTTCGTGTCCTGGAACTCGTCGACCAGCAGGTGGCTGAACCGGGCCCGATAGGCGTTGCCGATCTCCTCCCGTTCGAGCAGGCGGACGGCGCGCAGCTGCAGGTCCTCGAAGTCGAGCCCTTCGCGTCGCTCCTTGATCGCCTCGAAGCGCTGCGAGAAGAGACCGAGCAGCTCGGCGATGTGGCGGTAGGCGTCCCGCCTCGGCCGCGCTGGTCACCGCCGCGTCGATCGCCTCCCGGTAGGCGGTCATCGATTTCGCTTTGCTGTTGGTCCTCAGCGAGGCCAGCTCGTCGAGGCTCGGGAGGTCGTCGGCGCCGAGCACGACCAGCGCCTGCTCGATCAGCTCCCAGTTCGAATTGGTCGGCTTCAGCTCCTCGAGTGTTGCCACAGCCACCTCTACGGCACGGCGGACGGCGGCCTCCAGGTCCGGGGGTGGGGGCTCGGGCAGGCCCGGCATGGAGATCCCCCGGCTGCGAAGCTCGCCGTGGACGCCACTGACGATCGCCCGCAGGCCGCCGATCTCGAACGCGGCCACGGTTCGCTCGCGCACCTCATCGCCGCCGGCGAGGAACTCCGCCAGGGCGTCGTCGAATGCCTCGCCCGCTATCCGCTCGGTCTCCGGCCCGTCGAGGACGCGGAAGTGGGGGTCGATCCCGGCCGCAACTGGGTGGCCGGCGAGGAGCCGGTTGCAGAAGCCGTGGATCGTCGTCACCCAGGCGCCGCCGATCGTCGCCAGCAGCGCGCGCGCGCGCTGCGAACCCTCCGCGGCCCGCAGCTCGAGCGCCGCGCGGATGCGCTGGCGCAGCTCGGTCGCCGCCTTGTCGGTGAAGGTGAAGGCGAGCACCGCCTCGGGAGAGACCTCCAGATCGCAGACGAGGCGGCAATAGCGGTCCACCATGACGCCCGTCTTGCCGGCGCCGGCGCCGGCCTCGACCAGCACGTCGTGGCCATCGGCCTCGATTGCCAACGATTGTTCGGGGGTCGGCGTGCGGTGGGTCACCTCTCCTCCCACTCGCCGTTCTCGGGCTCGACTGGAGCCCGGTCGCGGCGGCAGATCGGGGCGAAATCGCAGAAGGCGGGGCAGACGTCGTGCCCACGCAAGCCGCGGCGCGGCCCGGGGTCGCGGCGGATGTCGCCGCGGCGCATGCGGGCGACAATCTCGCCAGCGCGCCGGCGAGCGTCGGCCAGCAGCTCCTCGAAGCCCTCGCGGTCGACCAGGTCCTTGTCGTAGAGGCCGTAGGAGGCGAGCTGCGCCGCGGCGTCCTCGCGGACCGCCCCGCGCGGGCGCCGGGCCGAGGTCCCGCGCAGCGGGTGGTAGAGCCCGCCGACCGCTTCCACATTCCAATGCTCTGCGACCGCGATCAGGTAGAGCTGAAGCTGGAGCTTTGCCTGCTCCTCGAACTTCTCGCGCGGCGTGACCGCACGAGAGAGCTTGTAGTCGAGGACGAGGGCGCGGCCGCTGGGGTCGCGGTCGACCCGGTCGATAGCTCCGTGCAGGCCCCAGCCGTCGATCTCGAGCGCCGGGCGCTCGGCCTCCTCGTCCTCGCCGAAGCGGCCCTCCAGCAGCCAGGGCTCGAAGCCGCCCGTCTCGCGTGCCGCCTCGTCGGCGAGGAAGCGCGCCAACAAGCCCTCGACCCGGCGCGCGATCGCTCGCTCGGCGGGGTGGACGCCCAGGCTGCGCTCGGCCGCGAGCTCCCCCACCAGCTGGCGGGCTCGCTCGATCCAGGCGCTGAGCGAGCTGGGGCGGGGGAGCGGATCGCCGCCCGGTCGCTCGCGATAGAGGCGATCGAGCACAGCGTGCATCAAGCCGCCCTGCACGAGGGGGTCGGGGGCGGGGTCGAGCGGCTGTGGGTCGAGCTCGTGCGAGACGAACCAGCGGTAGGAGCAGACGTCGAACCCCTCCAGGGTCGTGCCGCCGTAGGCGGGGACCGCGGCGAGGGCCTCGAGCACGGCCGGGTTGGAGAGCGGGCCAGGCGAGCGGCTGGCGGTCTCGGCCGTTCGCGCGATCGTCAGGCGCCGCGCGATCCGCTCGCCGACGTCGACTGCGACGCCGGCCCCCGCGAGCAGAGCCTCAACGTCGGCGCTTGGGCCGCGGGCCGCGATCGAGCGCGCCAGCTCGGCCTCAGACGGCGCCTCGCGAGGCGGGTGGACGACTTGGGCCAGGTCGCGGGCGACGGTCAGCTCTGCCTCGACTGCATCGTCCTCGCCGTCCTTCGGCGCCGGCTCGAGCAGTCGCCGGACGTCATCGAGGAAAGGCGAGCGCGGCTCGGCGACCCCGTTCTCGTCGCTGTCTCGGCAGGAGAGGAAAAGTCGTCGATTGGGCAGCGCCAGGCAGGCGTGGAAGAGATAGCGCTCCTCGGCATCGGGATCGCGGCGCGGCTCGAGGCCAAGCGCGAGTCGCTGCGATTCGGAGAGGAAAGGGTCCTCGCCGCGGTCGCGTCGCGGGAACTCGCCGTCCTGGAGCGAGGCGACGAATGCGAACTCGAAGCGTGATGCGCGCAGCCGGTAGGGGCTGGCGATTCGCACACGGCCCTCGATCGGGCCGCTCCAGGCGCGGAAGCGAAGCTCGCGCAGTATCGCTGCCAGATCCTCCGCTGGTGGCGCCAGCGAGGAGAGCTCGGCCAGATCGCCGAGCGTGGTGGAGATCGCGGCGGCGGCGCGCAGCTCCAGACCGTCGCCCCGCCCCGGCGCCGGTCCGTCTTCCCCGCTGCGCAGCGGTCGCGAGGCCATCGTCGCGGCAAGCCGGGCGACCGCGGCCGCCAGCTCGGTCGGCCCCTCGCTTGCCGCCCGCCTGAGCCGGTGGAGGTCGCCAGGCAGCCGCTCATGGCGCTCCTTCCACAGCTCCAGGGCGGCGGCCGCGCTCTGCAGTCGGCGGCGGCGAACGGCGCGCTCGAACCAGTCGACTTGGATCGGGCGCAGCCCGGACGGACCGCGCAGGAAGCGCAGCAGGTCGTTCGCGCGGCCGGCGCCGAACTCCGCCTCCAGCAGCGCGATCAGCGTCCCGCCCACCGCGGTGCCCGCGACCGGCACTTCGGCCTCCAGCGCCACGGCGATGCCGCAGGACTCGAGCACCGCGGCGAGCAGCGGCCCGCGCCGCGCCGGGTCGCGCACCGCGATCGCGATCGCAGCGGGGTCGGCGCCGTCGCCGATCAGCTTCGCCACCTCGGCCGCGATCGCCTCCGCCTCGCCCCGCTCGCCGGCGGAGCGCAGCAGCACCAGCGCCTCGTCGGCGCCGCGTCGCGCCGGCTCCGCACGTCCGAACTCGCGCTGGATGTGGACCAGCAGGGGGTCGATGCCGAATGGCTCGAGCTCCTCCGCGGGGCCGCTGAGGAGCTCGGTGTCCGTGGCGATCTTGCGCAGCCCCTCCAGCAGCGGGATCCGCGCGGCGAGCGCGGCGTCGCTCTCCTCAAAGGGAAGGGCAACGGTGACTTCGGTTGCCGCGCTCAGCGCCTCGAGCAGCCGGTGCTGGTTCGGGGTGAGGTCGCCTGGCTCATAGAGGAAGACCGGCCGCTCCCCCCAGGTCGCCGGCGCCGCCCGCAAGGACTCGATCGCGCCGAGGGCGACGCCGTGCACGTCGAGCAGGCCGAGTCGGTCCCGCGCCTCGGCGTAGGCGGCGAACAGCAAGGTCAGGTCGCCGAGGTAGGCCGAGGCCTCGAGCGTCTGCGCCCCGGACCCCAGGGACGCCGGCTCGAGGCCGGCGCTCTGCAGCTCGTCGAGCAGGCGCTCGAACGGGATCGCGAAACCAGGCCGCGCGGCGGAGCGCCGCAGTGGCCCCAGCTCGTCACGACGCGCGGCGATCCCGACTGAGATGGCAGCCAGCCGCTGTGCGGGCGTCAACTCGCCGGTGGACGGCATGCCGGCGCTCCTCGCCACCTCGCGGAAGAGCCCGTCGAAGGTCATCACCGAGCCGCCGAGGGCGGCGCCGGGCTCGCAGAGGATGCGCTCGAAGCGGAAGACGTCGTCCAGCGTCGGCAGGACCAGAATCGGATTGCGGTCGAGCGCCGCGCGGAAGCGGGCCTGTATCCGGTCGGCGCGGCCGGAGTTGGGGGGTCCGTGGATCAGTTTCAGCGGCATATCGGCAAGCGCCCCAGCATAGGTCCGCCTCCGGCGTGCCCTGGGGCGCTGGCAAGCCGCTGCGGGAAGCCGCAAATGGCGCTGTTCCGTCTCCGCTTTGCCGTCTTCCGCCCTCTCTAGATTGGGATCGGTAAATGGCCCTCTGCTTCGTAGACCCAGCCGACGCTATCCGCGCCATCTCCGACTCGATCGGCCGTGAGGCGCGCCGCCAGCTGCTCGGCGAGGCGGTCCGCTCCTGGGTCGACGAGATTCCCGACGACGAGCTCGAGGTCCACTACGCGAAAGCGCTCTCCGAGCTGGACGAGCACGACCTTTCGATGCTGGCCGCCTGGCACGGCTCGCTGGAGCTCGGCCAGCCGGTCCCCAACCGCGACTTCCTCATGGGCGCCTTTGGCTCGCTCGGCGAGAATCGCCGTGAGGCGCTGAAGCTGGCTGCCGGCTTCCGCGGTGAGGAGGCCGTCGACTCCGGCGTCACCGAAGACGATGCGCTCGAGCTCGTCCTCGGCCTGCTCTCCCCACCTCGCCTGATGGAGCTCGCCGCCGAGGCGGTCGACCTCTACGTCTGGGACCGGGCCGGCTCAGACAACTAGCGCTGGCTCGGGTCAGTTCTTTTTTGTCGGCGTGATTTTGAACCTGCCACGGCGGGCGGCCGGTTCAAATGCCAGTCCGTCGAGTAGATCGCAGGGTGGGATGCCGAGCGCGCCGGCGAGCTTCACCAGCGTGTCGAGCCTGGGAAGCTGCTGTCCGCGCTGCAACTCGGAAACCTGCGTCCGGTGGATCTCGGCCTTGGCTGCGAGCGCTTCCTGCGAGAGGCCCGATTTGCTTCGGTAGTGGGTCAGGTTTTCGGCGAATCTCTTGGCTAAGTCGTCAGACACACAGGAAGTCTCGTATCTGTCCTGGGTTTATGCCACAGGAAGAAGTAAGGAGAGAAAACACGACAAGTCTTGCCCGGGAATACAAAGTTGGCTTTGACCGGCGACGGGGCTACAGCGCCGCGCGCACATCGGCGATCGCCTGTGCGTTGTCCTGGAAGTGGACCGCGGTCATGCCGGCTCGCTCGGCGCCTTCGCAGTTGACCTTGATGTCGTCGACGAAAAGGCAGGACTCGGCGGGGAGGCCGACCCGCTCCAGGGCGATCGCGTAGATCTGCGATTCGGGCTTGCGGCAGCCGACGAAGCCGGAATCGACGACCGTCTCGAAGATCTCGTCGACCGGAAGCATCGGCCGCCACAGTGGCTCCCACTCCTGCACGTTGTTGGTCAGCATCGCCATTCGGTAGCCGGTGGCCTTCAGCTCGCGCATCAGCTCGATCATCTCCAGGTTCGGCTCGAGCGCCTCGAAGTAGATCTCTTTGAAGCGGTGCATCTCGGGCCGGTGACCGAGCAGCGGCTCGAGGCTGTCGGTGAGCTTCTCCAGGAAGGCGACCTCGGTGATCTCGCCCCGCTCCATTTCGAAGAGGGGATTGTCTCCGTTTGCCTCGGTGGCCGCCTGCATCGCCTTGCCCAGGGTTTCGGTCGTGATCCCGGTCTGGTCCTGGAAGGCCATGAAAGACTGGATCAGCGGCGTGGTCAGCACACCACCGAAGTCGGAGATCACGGCCTGGATCCCGGCGCCCTGGTCAGCCATCTTCACGGGTCAGCTCGTAGTGGCCGAGGCCGTCGCGCCCCTCGACCGACCAGCGGAAGAAGGCGATGTCGGAGTCGATGCCGGGCCGACGCACCTTGGCGGCGCTGATCAGAGTCCCGGCCCCGCGCAGGGGCTGTCCTTCGTCGCCGTCGGTCCAGAGCTCCAAGGTCGCCCGCCGCGGCACCCCGTCGGGCCCGTACTCGGTCGAGAGCAGCGTCTCGGAGACCTCGATCGGAGCGCCATCCGGGCCGCAGAGGACCACCGCCACCTGCTCGTCGCCGTGCCCACTCGACCCTGGCGGGCGCACCGCGCTCAGCGCCAGCAGGCCCCCGTCGGAGAAGACGATCCCGATCGACCGCCGCAGCGCCTGACCCGTCTCTTCGCTCATCTCGCGGCAGCCTATTCTCCTGGCCAGAATTGAAGCCAGCGACGATCCGCACCGCCGATCCCGACCGCGACGCCGCCGCGTGCGTCGCCATCTACGCGCCCCACGTCGAAGCGGGCGCGACCTCGTTCGAGGAAGAGCCTCCCAGCCCAGCCGAGTTTGCCGAGCGGATCGCCACCATGGCGGCGACCTACCCTTGGCTGATCGCCGAGCGCGACGGCGACGTGGTCGGTTACGCGTACGCCTGTCCCCACCGCGCACGTCCGGCCTACCGCTGGGCGGTGGAGGTATCTATCTATGTGGCCGCGGAGTGGCGCGGCCAGGGTCACGGGCGGGCTCTCTACCGGGAGCTCCTCGAGCGGCTGCGGCGCCAGCGCTTCCAGGTTGCCTGCGCCGGGATCACCATGCCCAATGCGGCAAGCGTCTGCCTTCACGAGAGCCTCGGCTTCGTCGCCGTCGGCGTATACCGGAGGATCGGCTGGAAGGCGGGCGCCTGGCGCGACGTCGGCTGGTGGCAGCTCGAGTTGAACCCGGCGGACGAGGGACCTCCTGCCGAGCCGCTGCCGCCCGAACCGTAGCCCCGGCTAACATTGACCGATGCCAGAGAACCAGACCGATGTGTTGACCGAGGACGACGTGATGGAGGCGCTCGAGGAGGTGATCGACCCCGAGCTGGGGCTCGACTTCGTCTCGCTCGGCCTCGTCTACGACGTCGAGATCGAGAAAGAGGACGTCTACGTCACTTTCACGCTGACCACGCCGGCCTGCCCGATCGGCCCCCAGGTGTCCGAGCAGATGAAGGAGTTCGTCGGCGACCTCCCCGGAGTCAGCGCCGTCCATCCGAAGATGATCTTCGACCCGCCTTGGTCCCCCGAGATGATGACCGACGACGCCAAGTTCGCACTTGGCTTCTAGGCAGGGATTGGGGGGTCATAGGGGGTCATAAGGGGTCAGTTCTGTCCCCATCCCCGTCCCCACGGCTGTCCCCACGGGATACCACGGCCACACCGAGCGCGGTACCTTTTCGCTCGCAGGTGAGCGAAGGGCATATGGCAGAGGAAAGCATCACCCACGCGAAAGCGCTAGACCTCATCGAGGAGCACATTGGTGAACAGGTTTATGTTGACTTTCTCTTCGCGCCCCCGGATGGTTCGAAAGGCGATTTTCTCGGCGTCGAGGAGATGGCCGGCGTTCTCGCGAATCCCTTTAAGACCTCCGCGCCTCGAACCCGATGTTGGGGCCTACGAACTTGGCCCCGACAGCGGCCGCTCGTTCTACCTCTCGCCGATGGCGGGCACGGTGTGCTTGCGCGACAACGGGATCGACTTCCGGCCCAGCGACGGCGCGCTGATTCGCGTTGCGTGGCGCGGTAGCAGCGAGGTCGGCGACTGGCGCCCTACTCGTGAGGCGTTGGCCAAATTCAACGAGTTGGGGATCGCGATGCCGGAACACGAAAAGCCAGGTGTCATCCTGCCAGCAATAGCGCGGGCGCGCGCCATTGGCCGGGGAATGGGAATCGGCCGATAGGGCGGGTAGGTCGGGCGAGAGGTGTGTGTGGGCAGCTATGTAAGGAGTGCGACAGCGCGGAGCGCTGCCGGGTGTCGGCTCCACGATCTCATCGTCTCGGTTTTTGAACAGGCCGAACTCTCGAAGGCTGCGGATCGCCTGGGCCCTGTCTCGGTCTCCCTGCTGTCGTCTGGGTCACTGACGATCTTCAAGGAGAGTCCGTCTGTCGATAGGTGTTCGGGGTGCAGTTCGGCGGCCACTTCGAGGATCACGGCTTCGACTATCGCCATGTTGTACTTCGGCGGAGTGTCGCGGTCGGTCATTGTCTCTCCCTCGGTGGGTTTGCTGGTGCGCGGCGATGGGCGACGCAGGGGGCGATCCTTCCTGTCCTGCGCCCTCGGCTCGCACTACGAGGGCGTGTAGGTCCGCTGGCTCCCAGGCCGCCTCGAAGGCCAGTAGCGCGAAGGTGTAGCCGGTCGCCTTGCCGCCGTTGCCATTGGCTTTCTTCATGCGCTTCGCCGTTGCCTGCTGCTCGTTTTCGACTTCCTTGGTCGCCCGCTCCGCGATTGCCTTCACGTTGCGCTGTCCCTCGCCGTCGAGGACCAGCGGGGTGCGGGTGATGTGGTCATGCGTCCCTTTCAGCTTGCCCGCTTTTAGGGCGTAGGCAAGGTCGTTGAACAGGTCACTGGCCTGGCCTGCGCCGACTACGGCGCGCAGCCCTTTCTTGAGCCGACGCCACGCCTTCGCCGGGAGCAGGGTTTTCGCACTGGCGCGGTAGTAATGCTCGACCGCCCCTCGGCGCGGCTCGGTGCGGGTCTCCTCGATCATCCCGTCGCAGTCGTCGCGCAGGACTTTGACGTGGTAGCTGACCTGGCTCAGCCCTTCGTCGAGCGCCTTCGACAGGCCGTTCGGGCTGACCTCACCTTGCACTGCGGCGAGCAGGATGTGCTGCCGCAGGACGTGATCCAGTGCCTTGACGAACCGTGGGTCCACGAGGACCGGCAGGTGCGCCCCGCCCTTCCCTCCGCCCCCGTTGCTTGACTTAACTCTAGGCATCTCTCGCCCCTTCCCGTTCACAGGGACGTGGGGGAGCAGCGGAGCACCACCCACGGAATAATCCCCGGACCGACTATCCGTTGGTTCAAACAGTCGGTTCTATTCTGAATAGTGAACAGTTACAGATAGGAACGGGCGAGTCTGTACCAATTTCTTGAATGGTTTCCCCCCGTCAGAGGGATTTCACCTGTAAGTCAGTTTTTCCTTGGAGTGAGTCGGTGCATCGCAGGAGCAGTGGAGTCAACGGGCTTGCTTCGCTCGAAGCCCAACGTTGCGGCGATCAGCGTCGTCGCCTTCTCACCCGATTTGGCTCGTCTGTTGGTAGACCGAGCCTCGATCTCCGTAACCCGTTCCCATGATTCGCGCTGCTCATCAGCTAGTTCATCGCGACCCTGCTCGTCGAGGTTGTACCAGCGCCACATCATGCGGACTCGGGGATCTCTGTTCAGTTTCTGGGTTCGCAGCGCCGCGAGGGACTCGGCCATGATCGCTTGGAGGACCACCGCGGCGTATTCTTGCTTGACCTCCGGTGGCAGCGCCTCCGCCTCCTCGTCGCTCACGACTGGGAGTTCAACGGCCCGATAGAAGTGCTGATCGGTGTTGCGGACCTTTTCAATCCTTGCCACCTCAATAGAGCCCGAGCTGAGCATTTCTTTGATGTGGTGGCCGATGGTGGTTAGGGGCCAGTGGGTGAGTTCGGCAAGCTCGGAGGCGCTGTAGATAGCTTCGTTTAGCAGGCAGAGGATTTCGATCCTGATGCGGTGCGCAATGGCGTAGGACACCGCCTCTTCGATGCTCCGCTTCCGGTCCTTGATGATCTCTGCCACCGAAATCCCTCCGCTCAGTCTGGTCTGGACATTCAGAAGGACCAGATCATATTGCCATTCATCTTCGGTGTTTCCCTGCCGCTAGGGCTATCCCGGATAGTCGGGAAATCCCTAGCATCGGCCTCCCAACCCCGGCGAGTGAGCCGGGATGACAAAGCGGGGAAGGGAGGTGAGTACGGATGATGGTCCTCAAGGTTGAGAAGGCGGCTCCCATCGTAGAGATCTACAAGCACGGCTAGACCGTATGTAGGGGCCGATCTCGGCCCGCTTGCGTTGGGCCGGGGTCGGCCCCGTTGTGTTGTCGGAGCAGGCGGCATGGGGAGGCGACAGTCTACGCGAGGACTTGTGAAGTTTCCTATGGAGGTTCCATCCCACAGGACAGAGGATTGCGGCATGGGCGCTCTCGGCGCCAACCTGCGCGAGGCGCGCGAACGGCTTGGGTTGACGCAGGGACAGGTCGCGCAGAGGAGCGGGGTCCACTCCACGGAGGTCAGCCGGATCGAGGCGGGGAAACGCGACCCAAAAGTCTCGACCGTGGAAAGACTCGCCAGGGCGGTCGAGGTAAAGCCGGGGCAGCTGCTTGTCTAAGCTGCCGCCATGCAGGGGCGGGAGCCAAGGCGCGTCGAGAAGCCCTGGGGGCACGAGATTTGGTGGGCTCAGACGCCGGAGTACGCTGGCAAGGTCCTCGTCGTTCAGGCGGGGCATGCTCTCTCGTTGCAGTTGCACCGCGAAAAGGACGAGAGCTCCTACTTGTTCTCGGGTCGTTTGCGGCTGACGGCTGGCGCGACGGAGGCCGACCTTGAGGAGCGTGTTCTTGAGCCGGGTCAGAGCTGGCGAAACGAGCCTGGGACCATCCACTCCATTGAAGCTCTCGAGGACTCGGTCGTCTTTGAGGTTTCGACCCCGCACCTTGACGACGTCGTTCGCCTCAGAGACCGATACGGGCGCACCGGCCAAGACTGACCTTCCCCTAAATAGCGCTATCGACTTAGCGGGGTCCAGCGTCCCCAGCTCGCTAGCGCGGAAGCTGCGGATCGTCCGGGTCGATCTCCTCGGCGGTGCCATCGAAGTCGTAGGGGCGCTCGGCGGGCGTGCTGTTGCGAGGACGCCCCGCGCCATCGACGCCCCCGACACCGACGACCACGAAGCGGTGCCCGGCGTAGGCGCGCAGGAGGCGGCGGAAGATCGCGCGGGTCGGCGGGATGAGAAGCAGGACGCCGAAGATGTCGGTGACGAAGCCCGGCGTCAGCAGCAGGGTGCCGCCGACGGCGATCATCAGGCCGTCGGCGACCTCGCGGCCGGGGAAGCGCCGCTCGGCGATCGCCTGGTTGAAGCGCCGCCAGGCGCCGCGACCTTGGTGGCGAAGCAGCAGCGAGCCAAGCAGCGCGTCCGCGAGGAGCAGCGCCAAGGTGGGCAAAACCCCGATCAGCCCCCCGATCTTGATGATCACGAACAGCTCGACGATCGGGACGACGATGAAGAGGACTACGACCAGGGCCACGGCTCAGGCCGGCGCCGCGGCGGCAGCGGCGGCCTGCTCCAGCTCTTCCAGCGACTCGTCGATGCCGGCGGCGATCGTTTCGACGTCCTCCATCGAGTCGTAGTCGGCGAGCAGGCCGAAGCAGACGCGGCCGTTATAGCTCATGATCGCCACCGCCATCGCATGGTTCTGGGGCAGGAAGGCGACCGGGAAGACCTCTTCAAGCTGGCGTCCCAGTACATAGAGGGGCATCTGCGGGCCGGGGACGTTGGTGACGATCAGATTGAAGAGCCGGGTCGAGAAGTTGATTCTCGCCGCCTGCGCCAGCAGGGTCGGCGGGGCGAAGTCGTTGAAGCGGGAGATCACTTCGGCGCCCAGCGCCTGCTTGGAGCGCTTCACCCCTGCCATCTGCTCGCTGACCACTCGCAAGCGCCGCGCCGGGTCCTCGACATAGACCGGCAGCGGCCCGCGCATCGCAGCGAGTTTGTTGCCCAGCTCACCGCGCTCGTCCGCCGTTCGGATCGAGACCGGGACCAGGGCGCGCAGCTCCAGACCCTCGGTGCGGATGCCGCGGGTCTGCAGCCATTTGCGCAGGGCCCCAGTCACCACCGCCAACACGACGTCGTTGACGGTCCCGCCCAGGCTGTCCTTGATCCGTTTGAAGGTCGCCAGCTCCGATCGGGTCCAGGTGAAACGTCGGTGCGGGCCGATCTGGCGGTTGAGTGGCACGTCGGGGGCGGGATCGGCTAAAGCCCCGACCACCTCGCCGACGCCCTCCAGCGCCTCGACGGCCCGGCGCGCGGCTGCCTCCGGGTGGCGCACGACCTCCACGGCGCGCTCGGCCAGTTTCAACGGCGCGACTGCCAGCTCTGTGGCGCCGCGCGCGATCAGGTCGGTCGTGCTCGGCGCGGCCTGGGGTTTCCAGCCGTCCTCGACCGGGGCCGGCTCGGGCACCGGCTCGAGGTCGAAGAGCACGGTCCCGATGTCGACCCCGGCGATCCCGTCGACCGCGGCGTGATGGGTCTTGGTCAGCAGGGCGAAGCGATCGCGCTCCAACCCCTGCACCAGCCACATCTCCCAGAGCGGCTTGGAGCGGTCGAGCTGCTGCGAGAAGACGCGCGCGGCGAGTCGCTTCAGCTGCGCCTCCCCGCCCGGCTCGGGCAGCGCCGTGTGGCGGATGTGGTAGCTGAGGTTGAAGTTGACGTCGTCGGCCCAGAGCGGCCGGCCGGCCTCCAATGGCGGCACGACCAGCCGCTGGCGGAAGCGGGGGACCTGGTCCAGCTTCCCCCGCACGTGCTCGACCAGGTCGACGTAGCGCGGCGGCGGGCCCTCGAAGATCAGGATGCCGCCGATGTGCATGTGGCTGGACGAGGTCTCGTTGGTGAGGAACGAGGCGTCGGTCGAGCTGAGGCGCTCGAGGTGGTCTCCGGCGGTGTTCATCCTGCAAGGCTAGCTACGGCGCTTGCCGGGGCCAAGTCCGGCAAGCCGGTCGCAACTCCGCCACCGGTACCCTGGGGCCATGCCCACCACCGCAACCGCAGTGCCGAAGCGCGTCCTGCTCGCCGCTCCGCGCGGCTACTGCGCCGGCGTCGACCGCGCCGTGCAGACGGTCGAGCGAGCGCTCGAGCACTATGGCGCCCCCGTCTACGTCCGCAAGGAGATCGTCCACAACAAGCACGTGGTCGAGGAGCTCTCCAAGCGGGGGGCGATCTTCGTCGAGGAGGAGACCGAAGTGCCGGAGGGCGAGATGGTCGTCTTCTCCGCCCACGGCGTCGCTCCCGCGGTGCACGAGAACGCCGCCGCCCGCAAGCTGCGCACGATCGACGCCACCTGTCCGCTGGTCACCAAGGTCCACGTCGAGGCGCGCCGCTTCGCCGCCGACGGTTACACGATCGTGATGATCGGCCACGAGGGCCACGAGGAGGTGGAAGGAACCACCGGCGAGGCTCCCGACAGCATCGTCCTCGTGCAGACGGCTGGAGAGGTGGATCGGCTCGAGGTCGCCGATCCCGAGCGGGTCGCCTTCATCACCCAGACCACCCTCTCCGTCGATGAGACCGCCGAGATCATTGCCGCCCTGCGGGCCAAGTTCCCGGCGATAGTCAGCTCCAAGTCCGACGACATCTGTTACGCCACCACCAATCGCCAGATCGCCGTCAAACAGCTCGCCCGCGAGTGCGACCTGGTGCTGGTGATCGGCTCGACCAACTCCTCCAATTCCAACCGGCTGGTCGAGGTCGCACGCGAACACGGTGCCGCCTCGCACCTGATCGACAACCACACCCAGGTGCAGGAGGAGTGGCTGGCGGGGGTGGAGACGGTGGGGATCACCTCCGGCGCCAGCGCCCCCGAGGAGCTGGTCGAGCGCCTTGTCGAGTCCTTCCGCGAGCGCGGCGCCGACGACGTCTCCGAGCTCCGCACCGTCCACGAGGACGTGCGCTTCATGCTCCCCAAGAAGATTCGCGAAGTGGTGGCCGGGTAGAGGGTGGGGAGTGCCCCCGCCCTCTATGGCACGCCTGCCGAGAAGCTGATGGACCAGATTCGGAGGCCTGGGGTGGGACGGAGAGCAATGGTGTGCTGCTCGTGCTTCGGGTGCTCGGCAAGTGTGTAAAGGGCCGGGCCCGAGACCGCGGCCGAGCTCATCACCGAGCCGTCGAGCTCGATGGCTATCTCACCCTTGCCCTCGACCGTCGCGTAGGCGCCGCCGGCTTCGTAGGGGACCTCCAGCTTGGCGCCTGTCCATGCCTTCTCCCACGAGCCGCCGGGGAACAGCTCGGGGGTGGGGGGCATGACCTTGGCTCCGGGCGAATCGGTTGGCCGTTGGGGATCCATCGGGTCCGGCAGGGCGCGCAGGGCGTCCTCCTCACGCAGCTCGGCCTGGATCGCTTCCTCGCTGGCGCGGTATTCGCCCTCGCCGAAGTGGAACCAGGTGAGTGCTCCGCCCGTCTTCCAGAGGAAGAGGCTGGGCCAGCCCTCGCAGCCGTAGGCGTGCCAGAGGCGACGATCGGCGTCGATTGCGACCGGAAACTCGACTCCGAGCCGCTCCACGCCGGCGGCGACCGCTTCGCGCTCGGCGCCGAAAAGGAAGCGCGGCGCTTGCACGCCGATCGTGGTCAGGCCAAGCGGCTCGTAGCGACGCGCCCACTCGGAGACGTAGGGAAGCGTCCGCACGCTGTTGAGCTGGGCGAAGTCGAAGAAGTGGACGAGGACGGGTCCGCCCGCGGTCGCAAGCGGCATCGAGCGTGGCGCCTCGCCGATCCACTCGCTCCCCTCAGGCAGGTCAGGCGCAGCAATGTTCTCCCGTTCGGGCCGCATGGGCCGCGCAAGTTACCCCGCAACGAGACGTGCCGGGAGTTAGGCACCCATATGGACCCTTAACTCCCGGCACGTCCCCAGATGCTGTTGCTGCAATGCGCTAGCTTGTTCGAGCGATGATCGAGTTCGCCATTGCGGCTGTTCCGCTGTTGCTGCTCGTCGCCGCGCTGCTGCTCGGGCGCTACCCGGGATGCGAGATGGCGATGCGGCTTGCCGAGCGGATTGCATCGCGCGCTCGGCCGAGGGCCACAACGGCCGACAACTCGCCCCGGCCCCGGCCGCCGGCCTCGCACGCCGCGCATGGCGGCCAACTGATCGCCCTCAGCCTCGCGCAGCGGCCTCCTCCGCTCGCTGCCTAGCGCAGCGATACGGCCCGCGCCCTCTGGGATGCGGGCGAATCCGGCGCGGGCGGGATGCCCACGCCACGCGAAGGAGCAAGCAATGAACTCGAATACCGGACGCGCGGTCGCTGGCATCGCGATCATCGTCGTGGCGGTCGTGCTGCTGATCGTGTTGAAGAACGGCGGCAGCGACACGAGTGCGACGACCAAGGGTGTCACCACGATCGTCATCAAGAACGGCAAGCCGGTCGGTGGTATCGCGCAGCTGACCTACAACAGGGGCGAACAGGTCCGCTTCAAGGTGGACTCCGACGTCAGCGACGAGGTTCACATGCACGGCTACGACATCATGAAGGACGTCAAGGCGGGCGGCTCGGTCAGCTTCGACTTTCCGGCCACGATCGAAGGCGTCTTCGAGGCGGAGCTGGAGGGCCGCAAAGAGCAGATCCTGGAACTGACGGTGAATCCGTGAGCTTCTTCCTGCCGGTCGCGCACGCGCTGGTCGCGCGCAAAGACCTGCCGGTCCCGGTCTGGCTGTTCGCCTGGGGGGCGTCGATCGTCCTGATCGTCTCCTTCTTCGCCCTCTCGGTCAGCTGGCGGGCGCCCCGCTTCGAGGAGGACCGCTGGCGTCCCCTCGGGGCGGGGCTCTCGCGAGCCCTGCTCGGCCTGCCGGCGCAGATCGTTTGCGGGCTGGTCGGGGTCCTCCTGCTCGGCCTGGCGATCTACGCGGGTCTGCGTGGCACCGAAGCCCCCGACCGCAATTTCGCCCTCACCTTCCTCTATGTCACCACCTGGCTCGGCTTTCCCCTGTTCAGCGTCTTCCTCGGTGACGTCTTCCGGCCCTTCAACCCATGGCGGTCGGTCGGCCGGGTCGTGGGAGCGGGGTTCACGGCGCTGGCGGGTCAGCGACCAGCGCACCTGCGCTATCCGGAGGCGCTGGGGCGCTGGCCTGCGGCGCTCGGTCTGATTGCAGTTGTCTGGCTGGAGGTCATCTACGGGGCGAGCGGCGGAGTCGCGGTGGGCCTCGCGCCACATGCGGCCGCGGTTGCGGCCCTCCTCTACAGCGGCTACACGCTGGCGATGATGGCGTTGTTCGGCGCCGAGCAGTGGTGTCGGACCGGCGAGGTGTTCTCGGTTTACTTCGGCATGTTCGGCCGGCTCGGCTGCTTCGGGGTCGAGGACGGCCGGCTCGGTGTGCGCAGGCCCTTCGCGGCAGCTGCGAAGTGGGCGACCGTACCCGGTTCGGCAGCGGTGGTGATCGCTTCGATCGCGACCACCAGCTTCGACGGCGCCCAGGAGGGAGCATTCAAGGGCGCCCTCGAAAGCACTTTCAACCATCTCACCGACGCCGGTTTCGGCCTCACCTCGGCGCTGCGGCTCACCGACACTCTCTTCATCCTGCTCTGCTTCGCCGGCGTCGGCCTCGTCTACCTGACCGGGGTGTGGGGGATGGCGAGCGTCCCCGGCGCTCCCTCGTTCAAGAAATTGCGTGCAGGCTTTGCCCACTCCCTGATCCCGATCGCCCTCGCCTACCTGATTGCCCATTACTTCAGCCTCTTCGTCTTCCAGGAGCAGGCGCAGTTCACCTACCTGCTCTCAGACCCGCTGGGAACCGGGACCACCGATCTCTTCGGGACTGCTTCCTCCGGAATCGATTTCCAACTGCTCAACGCCAACGCAATCTGGTACGTGCAGGTCGGCGCCCTCGTGATCGGTCACGTGATCGGCCTCACCCTTGCTCACGATCGAGCCACTGCGTACTGGGGTGACTATAGGCAGGCCGCACGCTCGCAGTACTGGATGCTGGCGGTGATGGTCGCCTTCACCTGCTTCGGCCTCTATCTGCTCTCGGTGGCGAACGCGTGAACCCGCAACGACCGGGAAAACTGCGGGATTGCGGCATTGACCGCTCGGTTTTTTACCGATGCCCAGGGTGCTGAGGGGTGGTTTACTGATCGTCAGGTTGCAAGTCCAGTTCCTTTCGAATTCCCTCCCAAGAAAAACAGCACCGAGGCCGCCGGAAGATCAGCCACTCCGACGGTCTCGGTGTAGTCCTGTTGCCGCCTCGCTGAAGATGGCTCTAAAGGATCTCGCCGAGCCGGCGCTCCAGCGCCGCCGAGACCTCGTCGCGCACCGGGCCCTCCGCGAGACGCTCGACCAGGGACTCGAGGAAGCCCTCGATGATCAGCTGCTTGGCCTCTGCCGGATCGAGTCCGCGCGAGGTCAGGTAGAAGAGCTGGTCGCGGTCGATCTGGGCGATCGCCGCGGCGTGGGTGCAGCGGACGTCGTCGGCTTCGATCTCGAGGCCGGGGATGGAGTCGGCATGGGCGTCGGGGGAGAGCAGCAGGTTGCGGCTCTCCTGGAAGGCGTCGGTCCCCTGGGCGCCGGGGTCGACCCGGATCATGCCGCGCCAGACCGCCGTCGCTCCGGCGGCGAGCACGCCGCGGAAGGCGAGGTCGGAGAAGGTGTTCGGGGCGGCGTGCTCCTGCGTAGTGTCGTAATCCAGGTGCTGGCCCGGGCCGCCGGCGTAGCCGCCGGTCACCCGCGCCTCGGAGCCCGGGCCGGCCAGGTTGGTCTCCATCCGCACCTTGCCACGAGCCGAGCCGAAGCCGAGCGCGGTCCAGTCGAGCCGGGCGTCGCGCTCGACCTGGGCGCGCTGGCTGGAGAAGATCCAGGCGCGCTCGGAGATGTCCTGGGTGCTGACGTAGCGCAGCGCCGCCGCCTGACCCACGTGCAGCTCGACGACCGAGTTGAGCAGAGCGTCGGTCTCGTCGCCGGCTGAGAAGCAGTGCTCCCAGACCTCCGCCTCGGCCCCCTCCTCCAGCACGATCAGGGTGCGCCAGTAGACGACGCTGCCATTCTCATCCAGGGGCAGTTCGACCTTGATCGGCTCGGTTAGCTTCACTCCGGCCGGAACGTGGACCAAGACCCCGCCGCGCCAGCCCGCCTCGTTGCGGGCTACGAATGGGTCCTCGATCGGCACCAGCGAGCCGAGCCGCTCATGCAGCAGCTTGTCGTGGCTCTCCAGCGCCGCCGCGAGCGGCAGCGCTGTCACCCCCTCGACCCCCTCAATCGTGGCGGCGGGGGAGGCCTCGGCGTAGGCGTCGAGGTCAAGCGTGGCGAGGTCGGTGAATTCCCATCCCTTTGCCTTCTGGTCGGGCAGGGGGAGGCTCTGCGCGAGAGAGGCGCCCCGCCGGCGCCTCTCGTCCAACCAGGTGGGCTCGGTCACTACCTCAGCCAATGCTTCCCTCCATCTGCAGCTCGATCAGGCGGTTGAGCTCGACCGCGTACTCCATCGGCAGCTCTTTGGTGACCGGCTCGATGAAGCCGTTGACGATCATCTTCGAGGCCTCCTCCTCGTCGAGCCCGTGACTCTGCAGGTAGAAGATCTGCTCGTCGCCGATCTTCGAGACGGTTGCCTCGTGGCCGACGTCGGCGTCGTTCTCGCCGATCCGGATCGTCGGGTAGGTATCTGAGCGGGAGTCCTCGTCGAGCAGCAGCGCGTCGCAGACGACCTTGGAGCGGGACTCGGTCGCCCCGTCGGCGACTTCGAGCAGGCCGCGATAGGTCGCCCGCCCACCGTCCTTGGAGATCGACTTGGAGAAGATCGAGGACGAGGTGCGCGGCGCGGCGTGGATGATCTTGCCGCCGGCGTCCTGGTGCTGGCCCTCGCCGGCGAAGGCGATCGAGAGGATCTCGCCGTGCGCTTCGGGCCCGAGCAGGTAGATCGACGGGTACTTCATCGTCAGTTTCGAGCCGAGGTTGCAGTCGACCCACTCCATCGTCGCCTTCTCGTGGGCGACGGCGCGCTTGGTGACCAGGTTGAAGACGTTCTGCGACCAGTTCTGCACCGTCGTATAGCGCACCCGCGAGCTCGGCTTGGCGACGATCTCGACCACGGCGGAGTGCAGCGAGTCGGTCGAGTAGACCGGCGCCGTGCAGCCCTCGATGTAATGGACGTCGGAGCCCTCCTCGGCGATGATCAGCGTCCGCTCGAACTGGCCCATGTTCTCGGTGTTGATCCGGAAGTAGGCCTGCAGCGGCATCTCCACCTTGACGCCCGCCGGCACGTAGACGAAGGAGCCGCCCGACCAGACGGCAGAGTTGAGCGCCGCCAATTTGTTGTCGTTGGGCGGGATGATCGTCGCCCAGTACTCGCGGACCAGGTCCTCGTGCTCGCGCAGCGCCGTGTCCATGTCGGTGAAGATCACGCCCTGAGCCTCGAGCTTCTCGTTGACCTGGTGGTAGACGACCTCCGACTCGTACTGGGCGCCGACCCCGGAGAGGAATTTGCGCTCGGCCTCGGGGATGCCGAGCCGGTCGAAGGTGTTCTTGATGTCGTCGGGGACCTCGCTCCAGTCGCGGCTGTTCTTCTCGGAGGCGCGGACGAAGTAGTGGATGTCGTCGAAGTCGATCTGACCGAGGTTGCCGCCCCAGGTCGGGGTCGGACGGGAGTAGAAGTGCTCCAGCGCCTTGAGGCGGAAGTCGCGCATCCATTGCGGCTCGTCCTTGTACTCGGAGATCGATTCGACCACCTCGCGAGAGAGGCCCTTCGGCGCCTTGTAGGCGTAGCTGCTCTCGGGATCGTGGAAGCCGAACTTCTCCTTGTAGTCGGCGTTGATGCCGGCAAGCTCTTTTTTCTCTGCAACTGCCTCAGGCGTTGCCATGGTCAGACCTCCAGGACGATGGTGTCGTCGACGACGGCTGTCGCGAACGTCCGCACCGGAGCATAGGCGGGGAGCGTCTTCGGCCTGCCGGTGCTCAGGTCGAAGAGGGAGCCGTGACGGGGGCACTCGACGGTGCAGGCCTCGGCGATGAACTCGCCCTCGGCAAGCGGCCCGTCGTCATGGGAGCAGCGATCCTCGATCGCGTACAGCGTTCCGTCGCAGTTGAAGACGCCAATCTTGATCCCGTCGTGCTCGACCAGGCGCATCGCGCCGGGCCGCAGCTCGGAGAGCGGGCAAACGCTGATCCTGGTGGTTGTGCCGTCCGTCACGTTATTCCTAGTGTATCGGTCGGGATTTTAGCGGTCGAACCGGATCGGTGCGCGCGATAACAAACGTTTGACCATCGCTTAGGTGGGGATGAGAGGATCGAGCAGACCTTCGACGATTGGAGTGCAGCAATGAGCCAGATGACCACCTATACGCCGGGAACTCCTTCCTGGGTCGATCTCGGAACCCCCGACCTGGAGGCCTCGGCCGATTTCTACACGGCGCTGTTCGGCTGGGACGTGCCGGAGTCCGAAAACGCCGAGCAGACCGGCGGCTACCGCCAGGCAATGCTGGGCGACAAGGCGACCGCCGGGATGATGCCCCTGATGCAGGAGGGCCAGCCGCCCGCCTGGAGCACTTACGTCTCAGTCGAGGACGCCGACGCCACCGCGGCGAAGGTGACCGAGGCCGGCGGCACGGTCATGGCCGAGCCGATGGACGTGATGGACCTCGGCCGGATGGCGATCTTCGCCGACCCGACCGGCGCCGTCTTCGGCATCTGGCAGCCGGGCACCTTCGCCGGCGCGGGCATCGTCAACGAGCCCGGCGCGCTGAGCTGGAACGAGCTCAACACGCGCGACCCCGAGGCCGCCAAGGCCTTCTACGGCGCCGTCTTCGGTTGGGACTTCGAAGACAACGACATGGGGGAGATGGGGACCTACACCACGCTGAAATTGGGAGATGCCATGGTCGGCGGGATGCTCGACATGGCAGGTCGCGGCGTCCCCGAGGAGATACCCGCCCACTGGCAGGTCTACTTCGCCGTGGAGGACACCGACGCGGCCGTCGAGCAAGCCAAGCAGGCTGGCGGCAACGTGATGGTCGAGCCTATGGAGGTTCCGGCTGGCCGCTTCGCGATCCTCACCGACCCCTTTGGCGCCAGCTTCGCGGTAATCGCGCTCAGCGAAGGGGCAAGCGCCTAAGCACATGCGCAGCCGACATTTACCCCACCCTGGTGTGGTGAAAGTCGGCTGCGGCGCCTAGGCCGAGCCGAGGTCGGCGGCCGCTTCCGAGGGGTCGCCGACCTTGCCCTCGTCCTCCCATTCGGCGGGCTGGCCGAGGCCGGCGCTCTTGACGACCTTGAGGCCGAGCATCGCGCACTTCATCCGCGTGGCGGAGATCTCGATCCCGAGCAGATCGAGCACCTCCTCTTTGGGCAGCGCCAGCAGCTCCTCGCGAGTCCTGCCGACCAGCTCGTCGGTGAGCAGCGAGGTCGCCGCGGTCGAGATCGCGCAGCCCTGGCCCTCAAAGGCAATCTCCGCCACCCGGCCCTCCTCATCGAGTCGGATCGTCACACGCTGCTCGTCGCCGCAGAACGGGTTGGTGTCCTCGAACTCGAGGTCGGGATTCTCCAGCCGGCCGAAGTTGTGCGGCCGCTTGTAGTGCTCGAGGATCTGGTCTCGGTAGAGCTCGTCCATCACTTCGAGGCTAGCGAAGCCGCTGGAGGGGGCCGCGACGAGGCGCAGCGCGACCACCCGTTGAAAACGGCTGAGTTTGTCCAGTGTCTCTAGAGTAGTGCGGCAAATTTCGAACTGGGAGGTCGAATGGTTGCCCCTCGCTCTGTCCTGCTTGCCGTCCTCGTCGTCGCTCTGGCCGGTGCAGTCCTGCCTGCCGCTTCCGCGGCCGGCGCGAGCTATTCGACCACGATCGTCGTCAGTCTCAAATTCCCCGCCTTTCACGGCACGCTGAAGTCCGCCAAAAGCGCCTGCGCGACGGGCCGCACGGTCAAGCTCTTCCGCGAGAAGTCGGGGCCGGACAAGCTCCTGGGCACCGACACGAGCAACGCCAAGACCAAGTGGTCGATCCCACTTGGCAAAAGACTGACCTCCGGCTCCTACTACGCCAAGGCCCCCAGCAAGGGCAAGTGCAAGCCGGCGAAATCGAAAGTGCTCACGATCGACTAAGCGACGAGTACGAGTTGCGGCGTTTAGCCGGCGACGCCGAAGACCCGCCGGGCGTCGTGGAGACCCTCGAGCAGGCGGTCGATCTCCTCGCGGGTGGTGTAGACGCCGAAGCTGGCGCGGGCGGTGGCGGCGACGCCGAGGCGATCCATCAGCGGCTGGGCGCAGTGGTGGCCGGCGCGGACGGCGACGCCGTGGCGATCGAGGATCTCGGAGACGTCGTGGGCGTGGACGCCCTTCAGCTCGAAGGAGACCGGCCCGATCCGATCGGCGCTGCGCGGTGGCCCGAAGACGCGCAGGCCCGGTACGTCGGCGAGTTGCGCCAGCGCGTAGTCGGTGACCGACCGCTCGTGGGCCAACACGGCCTCCATCCCGAGGCCGTCGAGCCAGCGCAGCGCCGAGGCCATTCCGATCGCCTGCGCGATCGCCGGCGTCCCCGCCTCGAAGCGGGCCGGGGGGTCGGCATAGGTCGTGCCCGAAGTCGTCACTTTGCGGATCATCGAGCCGCCGCCGAGGAAGGGCGGCATCTCGCGCAGCAGGTCGAGCTTTGCCCAGAGGGCTCCGATCCCGGTTGGCGCGTAGAGCTTGTGGCCGGTCAGCGCGTAGAAGTCCACCCCCAGCTCGCCGACCTCGAGCGGCAGCTTCGGCGCCGCCTGAGCGCCGTCGGCCAGCACCAGGGCACCGGCCTCGTGAGCGAGGCGGGCGATCTCGGCGACGGGGTTCTCGGTGCCGAGCACGTTGGAGACGTGAGTGACCGCGACCAGCTTCGGGCGGCGCTCCAGCAGCGTTGCGTATGCGTCCATGTCGAGCAAGCCGTCCCTGCCGACGGGCACCCAGTCGACCTCGGCGCCGGCCCGCTCGGCGAGCTGCTGCCAGGGGACGACGTTGGAGTGGTGCTCCATCTCGGTCAGCACGATGCGATCGCCCACGCCGACATTGGCGTCGCCCCAGGCCCGTGCGACGAGGTTGATCGCCTCGGTCGCGTTGCGGACGAAGATCACCTCGCGGCGGTCGGCGGCGCCGAGGTGGTCGGCGACGGTCGCCCGCGCTCCCTCATAGGCCGCGGTCGCCTCGGCCGAGAGCGTGTGGGAGCCGCGGTGGACGTTGGAGTGGTGGGCGCGCTCGTAGCGGTCGACCGCCTGGATCGAGGCCAGCACCCGCTGCGAGCTGGCGCCGCTGTCGAGGTAGGCGACCGGGCGGCCGTGGACCTCGCGCTCCAGCGCCGGGAAGGAGGCGCGGACCTTCTCGATCGGGAAGGCCGACGCAGGCGTGGTCGTCGTCGGCTCCATCGTCGCGAGGCTAGGCGGTGGCGCCCGCCTCGACCTCCTCGCGGATCCAGCCATAGCCCTTCTCCTCGAGCTGGGTGACCAGCTCCGGGCCGCCCTCCTTGACGATCCGGCCCTCGAACATGACGTGGACCGAGTCGGGCTTGACCATGTGCAGGATGCGCTGGTAGTGAGTGATGATGAGGACGCCCATGTCGGGCCCGGCGAAGGTGTTGACCCCATCGGCGACGACTCGCAGGGCGTCGATGTCGAGGCCCGAGTCGGTCTCGTCGAGGACCGCGATCTCGGGCTTCAGCAGCGCCAGCTGCAGCAGCTCCATCCGCTTCTTCTCGCCGCCGGAGAAGCCGTCGTTGAGGTAGCGGCTGGAAAAGGCTTTGGGGATGTTCGCCAGCTCCATCGCCTCCTGGGCGGTCTTGGCGAACTCTTTGATCTTGACCTCGCCTTCACCGCGCGCCTCGCGGCGGGCGTTGAGAATCATCCGCAGGTACTTGCTGACCGAGACGCCGGGGATGGCGACCGGGTACTGGAAGGCCATGAAGAGGCCGGCGCGCGAGCGCTCGTCGGGATCGGCCTCGGTCATGTCCTCGTCCTTGAAGACGATCGAGCCCTCGGTCACCTCCAGCGAGGGGTGGCCCATAATCGCGTTGGCGAGGGTCGACTTGCCCGAGCCGTTCGGTCCCATCAGGGCGTGGACCTTGCCCTTCTCTACGTCGAGATCGAGTCCGCGCAGGATCTCCTTGCCCTCGGCGCTCACGTGCAGGTTGCGTATCTCAAGCTCAGCCAATGTCACTCCGTTCGTGGTTGCGTGGGATTAAGCGGCGCTGCCGACGGGCGTCTTCTCGGCGGCGCCTTCGGGGCCGCCGGAGAACTCGACCAACTCGGCCAGCGTGGTGCCGGCGAGCGCCTTGGTGACGCCGCCCTGGACACGGGTCCAGAGCAGCTTCGTCGCGCAGTTGCGGTCCCCGTCGCTCTCGTGCGAGCAGAGGACCTTGCCCTCGGGCGTCTCGTGGAAGCACTCCATCGGCGCGATCTGGCCTTCCAGCGCCTCGACCACTTCGTCGAGGGTGATCGCCGCGGCCGGCTTGGCGAGTCGGTAGCCGCCGTGCGCGCCCCTGGTCGAGCTGACCAGATCGGCATTGCGCAGTTTGGCCACCAGGTGCTCGAGGTAGGAGAGCGGCAGTCGCTCCGCCTCGGCGACGGCGCTCAGTGAGACCGGGGCGGAGCCGGGCTGGCGGCCCAGCTCGACCATCAGGCGCACTCCGTACTCGGCTTTGGTCGAAAACAGCATCGACCTAAATCCTACTGAAGCGGTCGGTTATGCGGATGCGGGCTCGGTCGCCTCTTCCTCTGCGCTCCTGCCCTCCGCCTCTTTGCCGAGCTCCACATGGGCTTTGCTGTCGCGACTGCGAATCAGGACCAAGGTGAGGACGAAGCCGAGCGCGGCGATCGCGGCGCCGCCGAGGAAGGCTGCCTGGAATCCCTCGGTCAGCCCGTTCGCCAGGCTCGAGCTGCCGGAGGACAGCACGTTTTCGGTCCGCGAGGTGGCCACGGTGGAGAGCACCGCGAGCCCGAGCGCTCCGCCGATCTGCTGGGAGGTGTTGATCAAGCCGCTGGCGAGGCCGGCCTCGTTCTCCTCGACCCCGGAGACGGCGGCGATCGTCGTCGTCACGAAGGCGAAGCCGAGCCCCGCGGCGGCGAACAGCGACGGCCCGAGGATGTCGGTGGTGAAGCTGCCGCCGACGGATACGCGGCTGAACCAGACGAGGCCGATGACGATGAAGAGCAGGCCGGCGGCGAGCACGGGCTTGTAGCCGAATCTGGTGACGAGCTGGGACGCGACGGCGGCCGAGGCCATGATCGTCAGCGCCAGCGGCAGGTAGGAGAGGCCGGCGTGGATCGCGCTGTAGCCGAGCACCTGCTGCATGTAGAGAGAGATGAAGAAGAACATCGAGAAGAGCGAGGCCCCGACCAGCAGGCCGACGACGTTGGCCCCGGTCAAGGTCCGGATCCGGAAGATCGAGAACGGCACCAGCGGTTTCCTCGCGCGCAGCTCGATCACGACGAAGGAGATCATCAGGACCACCGAAAGCGCGATCAGGCCGATCGTCTGGGTTGAGCCCCAGCCGGCGCTGCTCGCGTCGACGAGCGCGTAGACCAGGGTCGAGAGCGCCGCGGTGACGGTGACCGCGCCGGCGACGTCGAAGACGCGGGTCTCGTGCTCGGCGCGGCTTTCGGCGATCAGCCTGGGAGAGAGCGAGAACGCGATCAGGCTGACCGGCACGTTGACCCAGAGCACCCACTCCCAGCCGAGCCCGTCGGTGAGGACGCCGCCGAGCAGGACGCCGGCGGCGCCGCCGGAGCCCGCGACCGCTCCCCAGACGCCGAGCGCCTTGTTGCGCTCCGAGCCGTCGCTGAAGGTGGTGGTGACGATCGAGAGCGCCGCCGGCGAGATGATCGCGGCGCCAAGCCCCTGTGCCGCCCGCGCCGCGATCAGCTGCCCCTCGGTGCTGGCGAAGCCCGCGGCGAGCGAGGCCGCGGCGACCAGGAGCAGGCCGGCCATGAAGACGCGGCGGCGGCCGAGCAGGTCGGCGGTGCGGCCGCCGAGCAGGAGGAAGCCGCCGAAGGTGAGGATGTAGGCGTTGACGACCCAAGGCAGGTTTTCTTGGGAGAAGTTGAGCGCCTTGCCGATCGTGGGCAGGGCCACATTGACGATCGAGGCGTCCAGCACGACCACGAACTGCGCCGAGCAGAGGAGGACGAGCGCCTGCCAGCGCTTTTCTCTGAAGTCCTGGGTATCAGCCATGACTGGGTACTTCAGTCAAGCAAATCCGCCCCATCGGCTCGCCGCTTCAGGGCTCGATCAGCCCGCGGCGGATCGCGTAGCGGACCAGCTCGACCCGGTCGCGCATGCCGAGCTTGCGCATCGCGTTGGCGCGGTGGTTCTCGATCGTCTTCTCGGAGAGGTGGAGGATCGCCGCGATCTCCTTCGAGGTGTGGGCCTCGGCGACGAGCTTGACGATCTCCTCCTCGCGCGGCGTCAGCTCCTCCTCGCCGCTCGAGCCGCGCTCCAGCACGTCCTTGATCAGCGTCCGCTGTGCCTCGGGGGTGAGGAAGGGCTCGCCCCGTTGGACCGCCCGGATCGCCGCCAGCAGGTCGGTGTCCGCCTGGGCCTTGAGGACGTAGCCAGACGCGCCCGCCTTGAGCGCCTCGAACAGGTAGCGCTCATCGTCGTGCATCGAGAGGATCAGGACTGAGACCTCGGGCGCCTGCGCCTTGATCTCGCGCGTCGCCTGCAGGCCGGTCAGCTTCGGCATCTTGACGTCGAGGATCGCCAGGTCGGGCCGCTCGCGGATCGCCAGCTCGCGCGCCTCGGCCCCGTCCGCCGCCTCGGCGACGACCTCGATGTCCGGCTGGCGCTCGAGCAACAGCCGCAGGCCGGAGCGGACGATCCCGTGGTCGTCTGCGATCAGGACCCTCAGCATTCGAGCAGTGTCCCATCGTGCGGCGAAATACCCCGGCGCGGGGGAGAACTTTGCGCAGTGGCGACTTAGCCCCCGGTATGGGACGAAAAGTCGCCAGGGCCGACGTGTCGATTGCGAAGATCGCGCGCCGACAGCACGGAGTCGTATCTGTGGGACAGCTGTACGGTCTGGGTCTCGGCGAGCGCGCCGTGCGTGGCCGGGTCGATGCGGGACGCCTGCATCGCGTACATCGGGGCGTCTATGCAGTGGGCCATGCGGCCCTTCCGCCTCAGGGCCGCTGGCTGGCGGCTGTGCTTGCGATCGGCAGGGGCCCGAGCCTCAAGGCCGGCTCAGTGCTCGACTACTGGCGGGCGGCTGTCAGCCATCGCAGTGCGGCCTGCCTTTGGGATCTCTTGCCCGAGGCGGATCGCCCGGCCGACGTCATCGTCAGGGGCGATGGCGGCAGGGCGAAGCGCCTCGGTATCCGTGTGCATCGCTCGTTCACTCTCGCTCCGACCGATGTGACGCTTCTCCGTGGAATACCGGTCACTACTCCGGCGCGCACGATCTCCGATCTGCGCCGGGCGACGTCGGAGGGCTGGCCCGGCGCCCTTCGCCCTCGTGAGCTGCGAAAGGCCATTCGCCAGGCGAATGTGCTCGGTTTGCCGATCGGTGAGGAGAGCGGCAGGGATCGCACACGCAGCGACTTGGAGCGAGACTTCCGGCGACTCTGCCGTCGCCATCACCTGCCGTCACCCGAGGTCAATGTGCGCATCGGCCGTTACCTCGTCGACTTTCTCTGGCGAGAGCGGCAGCTCGTAGTCGAAACCGACAGCTACCTCTATCACCGCGGAAGAGAGGCTTTTCAAGACGACCGCAGCCGGGACCTCGAGTTGAGGCGTCGCGGCTTCGAGGTCATACGGCTATCCGAACGGCAGATAGACGAGGAGCCGGACCGGGTGGCGGAGACGCTCGCGGCGACCCTCCGCGGTCAGCCACGAGTCTAGCCAGGCACTGAGCGCAACAAACCGCGCTACCGATTTGTGCACCGCGACGAGCCCGCTGATGGCGCACCCGCGACGAGCGTCATTCTGGCAATTGGCCGCCGTGACCGGATGATCGCCTACGCGAAAGCTGCTGGCCGCCTCAAGGAGCGAGTGGCCCAGGAGGGCCGGGCTGTCGAGTAAGGATCTGGCCGGGGATCGAAAGGCGCACAGTCGTGCCGTGGTCCGGCCGCGACTCGATCGTCAGCTCGGCGCCGATCAGCAGCGCCCGCTCCCTCATGCCGCCGATCCCGAGCCCGCGCTCGGACTGCTCGAAGGCGAAGCCGCGGCCGTCGTCGGCGACCTCCAGCTCGACCCCGCCCTCGAAGCGGCGCAGGCTCACCGCGATCCGCTGCGCCTCGCTGTGGCGGGCAGCGTTGGTGAGCGCCTCCTGGGCGACGCGGTAGACGACCAGCTGCACGTCGTCGTCGAGGTCGGAGAAGTCACTCTCCGCCGCCAGCTCGGTCTCCAGGCCGGGGCGCTCGACCTGCGAGACCTGGCCCCCGATCGCGGCGGCTAGGCCGAGGTCGTCGAGCGCCGTCGGCCGCAGTTGCCGAGCAAGGGCGAGCAGCTCCCGCATCGCCTGATTGGCGAGCGCCTTGGTCTCCGCCAGCTCGGCCTCCAGCTCGGGAGGGGCGGCCTCGCGGGCGGCCTCGAGCCGCAGCAGCAGCCCGGTCAGCGACTGGTTGACCTCGTCGTGGAGGTCGCGGGCGACCCGCGCCCGCTCCTCCTCTTGTGCCTGCAGCGCGGCGCTTCCCGCCCGCCGCCGCTCGGCTTCGAGGCGGTGCATCATGCGCAGAAAGGCGAGCTCGATCCGCTCGACCTCCTCGGTCTCGCCGACGCCGTCGATCGAGTCCGGCAGCAACGGCCCCGGCCGGCTCAGGTCGACCTTCTCCATCTCCTCGATCAGGGTCTCCAGTGGCGCGAAGCGGCGTCGCTGTCGCACCAAGCTCGCCGCGAGGACGACAGCCGCGATTGCGAGCACGACGATCGCCGCCATCGTCATCTCGAGCTTCCAGGTCGCACGTATCCGAGCTTAAGGGTCGTATGGCGCCTAAAAACTTAGACACGCCAGGGAAGGAGGGTCCGAGAATAGGGGTTGGCACCTATAGGCGAATGGGCCAGACGAGGCAATACTTCGGAGGCTGCGCAAATCTCGACTAGGAGCTGGCGATGACGACCACCAAGCAGTCCACCTGGGGAGCCACCCTGCGCACGACGATCCTGCTGGCGTCCCTCTCGGGGCTGCTTGTCTTGATTGGCGCCTTGATCGGCGGCCCGAGCACGGCCGGGCTCTTCCTCGGCTTCGCCCTGCTGATCAACCTCGGCTCCTACTTCTTCAGCGACAAACTGGCGCTGGCGATGAGTCGCGCCAAGCCGATCGACGAATCCGAAGCGCCGCGGCTCTTCGAGATCGTGCGCGAACTGACGACGCGCGCCGGCCTGCCGATGCCGCGCCTCTACATGATCCCCCAGGACCAGCCCAACGCCTTCGCCACCGGCCGCAACCCCAAGCACTCCGCCGTCGCCGTCACCCGCGGGATCACCAAGCTGCTCTCCGAGGACGAGCTGCGCGGCGTCCTCGCCCACGAGCTCACGCACGTCAGGAACCGCGACATCCTGATCCAGTCGGTGGCCTCGGCGATCGGCGCCGCGATCACCTACCTCGCCTACATGCTGCTCTGGTTCGGCGACGACGACAACTCGCCGCTGGGGCTGGTCGCCTCGCTGGCGATGGTGCTGCTGGCGCCGATCGCGGCGAGCATCATCCAGCTCGCGATCTCGCGCCAGCGCGAGTACGCGGCCGACGCGGGCGGCGCCGAAATCTGCGGCAACCCCGAGTCGCTGGCCAGCGCCCTGCTGCGCCTCGAGCAGGGGGCGACCGAGATGCCGATGCAGGTCAACCAGGCGGCCGAGCCGCTCTACATCGTCAAGCCCTTCGCCAGCAAGGGAATCGCCGGCCTCTTCTCGACCCATCCCCCGATCGAGGAGCGGGTGAAGAGGCTGCGCCAGATGCGCCCGAGCCTCGGCTAGAAACCTTTTGTCGTCAATAGGGCCTAAGATTGGCTGGGTGGCTGCTCAGCCAAGAAAACGCCCGCTCCTGGGCTCGGGCAACGAGGCTGAGTGGGCGAGGATCAACGAGGAGAAGGACCAGCGAGAAGCTGAATTTGCCCGAACGCTCTCGATTCCCGAGCGGCTCGACTTTGGCCAGAAGCTCTTCGACCAGGCATTCGAGCTCTGCAGCGCTATCCACGCTTCCGACCAGGGTCATCGGCTGGATACGCCTGGACCTGATCTATCAGGCGTCGTTGCCGACGCCAATGCCTGAGGCAAGGCAGTTCAGCGACGGAAAGCTGTTGACTGCCGAAGATGTGGCAGGTGCCCGCCACCTGTGCGTCGACAGCCGCCATGGCGTGATCGACGTTATGCGCGGTGGCCTGCCACCCCTTGACTACGAGACGGTTGCCGCCAATGCCTTGGAGGGTTCCTGGCGCGATAGCCCCTTTCGTGTTGCCTCGCTGCGGAGCCTGGGTCGGTTTCAAGCGTCTCGCCAATCGCAGCCAGGACAAGGTTGACCTTGAAGCGCTGGAGCGGGTCAATGGCGAGTTGTCGATTGACCAGATCCCGGAGCTTGACGACCAAGGTTGAACGCAGCCTGGGAGGCCACCGTTGACCGGGGGGTATTTAAGAACTACCCTGTACGTGTAACGGGATAGACCGTTCGCGAACATGGCCAAGGCACGCGCCAGCACCAAATCTGCAGCGCCGAAGCGCCTCCCGCGCGGCCGCCACGCGCTCGCGCCTGAGGAGGTTCTGCGCGACCAGCGCGAGCGGCTGCTCGCCGCCGTTCCCGCGGTCGTCGCCGAGCACGGCTACGAAGCGATGTCAGTGGCCGACATCGTCAAGGCCGCGGCCGTCTCGCGCAACGCCTTCTACAAGAATTTCAGCGACAAGCAGGAGTGCTTCGCTATGGCCCACGATGCTGGCCACGAGCGGCTCTTCGAGGTCCTCGCGCAGCCCTGCGACGCAGAGGCGACGATCGAAGAACGTGTCGAGGACTCGCTGACGGCGGGCCTCGGCGCCCTGGCGTCTGAGCCCGACGTGGCCCGCCTCCTCTTCGTCGAGGCGCCCTCGGCGGGGGAGGAGATCGCCCTCCGCTACCACCAGTGGTTGCAGCGCTACGGCACGCTGCTGCGCTTGGCCGCCCCCGACCTACCCCCGCACTCGATCCCTGCACCTGAGGTCGAGGGTGTGATCGTCGGTGGCATCGCCTCGCGCATCGCCAGCGAGGTGCTCAACGGGCGGGCAAAAGAAGTGCGAGATCTCACGGCGCCCTTAGTGGAGTACGTGCTCGCCTTCTACCGCATCACCGAGCCCGGTCCCAAAGAGGGCAAGCTCGTCGCCTTTGAGCGCGATCAGCATCTGGCGCAAGAGCCTGTCGAGGCTCGGCGCAAACAGGCCAGCGCCTAGCTGAAGAGAATCGCGCGTACCCGGCTCAAACGCCCGTTTATCTGGGTACCTATGGAGTTTCGCGGCTGAAACTCTGCATTGGAAATCCCCGCAACTGACGGATTCTTGTTGTAGATACCATGTGCGTATCTTGACAACATCGAACCAGCGTGTTTACATCTGGTCGCGTCTTCAGTTGGGAATCACAACGGTATAGCCAGCGAAGTACGCAAAGCAGGAACAGGGACAAACCGAGCGCCGGGAGGGTCGCCAAGGGAAGCGGCCGGCAGAGGGGCTCACGGGACAAGGAGAGAGATTTGATGTTCTCGCCACTAAGCAACCGCTTCGGCATCCCGGGCGTGATCTCGGTGATCGCCCTCGTCTTTGCGATGTTGGGCGGCGCCTACGCCGCCTCAAACAACTCCGGTGGTGGCAAGGCGAGCGCCTCGGCCAAAGCCAAAAAAGGCCCCCCGGGCCCCAAAGGCGCGACCGGCCCCGCCGGGCCGGCGGGTCCTGCGGGAGCGGCGGGCGCCAAGGGAGATGCGGGCGCCAAGGGTGACACCGGCGCCGCCGGCAGCAGCGGAACCAACGGCGCCAGCGCCGAAGCCGTCTCCTTCGCCGGCGCCGAACACGGCTGCGCCGAAGGCGGCATCGAAGTCAAATCGGCCAAACCAGCGGTCTTCATCTGCAACGGCAAAAAAGGAACCAACGGCGCCAGCGCCGAAGCGTTCTCCTTCGCTGGCGCCGAACACGGCTGCGAAGCAGGCGGCATCGAAGTCAAATCGGCTAAACCCGCGGTTTTTGTCTGCAACGGCAAAGCCGGCAAAGACGGCAAAGAAGGCTCGCCCTGGGTCGCCGGCACGGCGCCCGACAAAGTGATCCTCAAGGGCGCCTGGGCCATTCCCTACTACAGCGCCGCGGCGGGCGGCGAGCTCATCCCGACCGCGATCTCGACCGGCATTCCGGTGCCTGTCGGAGGAGCCCCCTCCTATCTTCCCGCCGTCGCCCCCGGCGGTGGGATCACCTACCCACCCGGAGAAGAAAAAGAACTCGCGGAAATCTTCTGTCCCGGCAGCGCAGACAACCCGACCGTCAACAAAGCGGCGCTCGCTGAATTCGAATTTCCCGCTTCCGGGATCCTCTGCCTCTACGCGGGCGCCGCTTCGAACCTCACTCCGCCGCCGGCGCTGGATTCCAGTAACTGGCCGCATCTGAGCTTCAGCGGCGGCGGCGGCATCGCCAACTTCAAATCGAGCGCCGCGGGCGTCGCCAAGGGAAGCGGCACCTGGGTGCTGTACACGAAATGACGTCCAGCCGGCGATCGATCGCAGACCGACACATCACCACCGAGAGCGGGCCTCTGATGCAACCCCGACGCCAAGCCAAGCGCAGAGGCTGGCGGGACCTGCTCGTCTTCGCGCTGGCGCTCGGCGTGATCGCGGCGCCGGCGAGCGCAGCCACAGCGGCGGCCCCGCCGCCGCTGTGGAAGAAGGGCCAGAACTGCGGCACCTTCATTGAATGCGGCTTCAAAGCCGAAAAAGCCAAATCGGGCCTGAAGCTGGTCGAAACGACGATCCCCCGCGGCATCGCCTCAGATCCCGAAACCGGTCACCTCTACGTCGCCGACCAGAACAACCAGCGCATCGTCGAGCTGACCGCCTGGGGGGACTTCGTCAAGGCCTGGGGCTGGGGGGTCAAAGACGGCTCTCCCGAACTGCAGACCTGCAGCGCCGAAAGCGGCTGTCTGCAAGGTAAAAGCGGCAGCGGCAAAGGGCAGCTCAACACCCCCCAGGGAGTCGCCGTCGACTCAGCCGGGGGCATCTACGTGGTCGATTGGAACAACAACCGCGTGCAGAAGTTCGACCGCGAAGGCGACTTCCTCTGGATGGTCGGTGGCGACGTCAACAAAACCAAGGTCGAAGCCGCCGCTCCCGAAGCGCAGCGCAACCGCTGCCCGGTCGATCCCGGCGACGTCTGCCAGGCTGGGACGACCGGCGCCGGCAACGGCCAGTTCAGCCCCTGGCCGGTCTCGAGCTACATCGCGGCAGGGCCCGGCGACACGATCTACGTCGGCGACAAAGCCAGGATCGAGAAATTCGACTCCAGCGGCGCCTACCTCTCCCAGATCGCGCTGCCCGAAAAAAACGAGAAAGGAGAAGCGCTCCCGGCGCCGGCCAGCGCCGAAGTGGGCGCGCTCGCGGTAGACCCCCTCACCGGCTTTCTCTACTACGCCTACCGGAACGGGGTAGAACTCAACTTCAACGAAGCCAAGCACAACGTCTTCAAGCTCGACCCCACCACGGGCAAAGTGGTGAAGACGCTCGAAGTCGGCATCCCCAAAGCCCTCGCCACCGACGAGCAGGGCGGCGTCTACGTCTTCGACCAGAGGGCCATTGGCAATAAATCCGCGCCCGGCAACCACATCACCAGGGTGCTCAAGTTCAACTCCGCCGGCAACTTCGTCGAAGTGGTGGCGCAGAACAAACCGAGTGAAATAGAAATCGGGAGCCAAGCAGAAGAAAACGAATTCAACGAATCGACCGGGTTAGCCACCGGCTCGGCCTGCTACTCGAAAGGCTTCGGCTTCTACCTCACCAACTTCAAACAAGACAACAGCTTCGTCCGCGCCTACGGCGGGCTCCCCGACACCGAACTCTGCCCGCCGCCCGAAGTGGCGCCCTCGATCGACGCCCAGTACGCCGTCTCGGTCGACACCGACGGCGCGATCTTAAAGGCGCTGGTCAACCCCCACTTCTGGCCCGACACCACCTATTACCTCGAATACGGCGCCGCCCCCTGCTCGCTGGGCGGCTGCGCGAAACAACCGGCGCCTCCTGGCTTGGCGCTGGGAGCGGGAGCGGTGGAAGAAGACGTCACCACCACCGGCGCCTTCCTCTCCGGGCTCTCCCCCGACACCACCTACCACTACCGCTTCGTCGCCCAAAGCGGCGGCGGCGGGCCTGTGATCGGGATGGGTGGCAGCGAGGCTGAAGTCGGCAAAGAAACGACCTTCACCACCTTCCCCGATCCCGAAGCCCCGAGCACGGGATGCCCCAACCAGGGCTTTCGCGGCGGCGCCTCGGCGGCCCTTGCCGACTGCCGCGCTTATGAGATGGTCTCCCCGGTAGACAAAGAAGGCGGCGACATCACCGCTCGCGCGCCCAATGTCGGTCTCGCCCGCATCAACCAGAGCTCGCTCTCGGGCGACCGCATCGCCTACTCCTCCTACCGCCCCTTCGCGGGTCCCCTCTCCGCCCCCTTCACCAGCCAGTACCTGGCAAAGCGCGACCCCGCAGCGGGCTGGGTGAGCGAGTCGATCTCAGCGCCCCACGAAGGCGCCGACTTCCTCCCACTCAGCCAGCTCGGGTCCCTCTACAAAGCCTTCTCCCCAGAACTCGACACCAGCTGGAACTGGACCAACTCAGAACCGGTGCTGGGTCCGGGCGGGCAGCCGAAAGTCCCCAACATCTACCGCCGCGACAACGGGGCGGGGACCTATGAGGCCTGCACCTCGGCGGAACCGGCCGAAGAAGAAAGCCTAGGCGCCGAGCCGCAGGGCGCCTCCAAAGACCAGAGCCACATGGTCTTCCGCTCACAGGGCGGGCTTACCGAAGACGCTGCCTTGGGGAGCAAATTCCAGCTCTATGAGTGCTCGTTCCCCGCAGGCGGGGGGGTGGCGAGCGTCAAGCTCGTCAGCGTCCTGCCCAACGGGGCGGCCAGCGGCCTCGAAAATCAAACGGGTTCGCCAGCCGAAGGAACTTATTCCATTAACCGCGGCCACTCCTCGATCCTTGCCGGGGCGGTCTCTGAAGATGGCTCACAGGTCTTCTGGACGGCGGGTAACGACGGAGAAGTCCCAGGGACGATCTACCTGCGCCTCAACGCCTTCGGCGAACCGACCAGCTCGGGCGAATGCAGCGAAGCCGAACCCGAAGGTGCATGCACGCTGCCTGTTTCAGGCACCGTCACCAGCCAACCGGCGCGCTTTTGGGGCGCCACTCCCAGTGGCGGGGATGCCCTGTTCGAAGTCCTCGGGAAAAGCACCGAAGCCGGCGACCTCTACCTCTACGACACCGCGAAGGCGATCGCCGGCGAAGAACCCGACACCCTTCTTGCCCACAAAAGCAAGGGAGTGCTGGGATTCAGCAGAGATCTCTCGCGGATCTACTTCCTCTCCAAAGAAGCGCTCGGCGGCGGCGCCATCGCCGGCAAACCCAATCTCTACCTCTATGAAGGTGGTGAAGCGCCTGCCACGACCTTCATCGCGACGCTCTCGGCGGCCGACACCGCCAACGGGGAAGGTGCCGCCCTTCACGCCCTTTCGTTGGTCAATGAACGCCCCGACAACCACGTCGCGCGGGTCAGCCCCGACGGCGCCACCCTCGCCTTCATGTCGAACAGCGCCGTCCTGGCGCAGGCCGTTGCGGGCTATGACAACACCGACCAGGCAAGCGGGGAACCAGACGCCGAGATCTACCGCTACGACGCCGGCGCGGACGAGCTGGCCTGTCTCTCCTGCAACCGCAGTGGGGCGCGTCCGTTGGGCCGCAAGCTGGCCGGATTTGACGTCAACTCCTGGGTTGCCGCCCGCCTGCGCGGCTGGGAAACCTCGCTCGACCCGCTGCATCCGCTCTCCGAAGACGGCAGGCGGATCTTCTTCGAAAGCTTCGAAGCGCTGGTCCTCGCCGACACCAACGGCAAAGCCGACGTCTATCAGTGGGAGCAGGCAGGAAGCGGAGACTGCAAAGAAGGCAGCACGGCCTACGTCAAAGCCTCGGGCGGCTGCGTCTCCCTGATCTCCTCGGGCAAGAGCGCCGGCGACTCCGAATTCATCGACGCCTCCCCCACCGGGCGCGACGCCTTCTTCACCACCGCGGCGAGCCTGCTGACCCAGGACCCCGGCTCAGTCGACCTCTACGACGCTCGCGCGGGAGGCGGCCTCCCCGCTCCGCCCGGGGGGCCGCCAGCCTGTGAGGGAGACGCCTGCCAGGGCCCCTCAGCGGCCCCCAATGACCCCACCCCGGCATCTGCCTCCTTCCACGGCGCCGGCAACGCGAGCGAAAGCCATGCCAGGCGTTGCGGCCGGGGCAAGGCCCTGCGCAGAGGACGCTGCGTGGCCAAGAAGCACAAGCGCAAGGCACAGCGAAAAGCCGACCACAAGCGGGGGGCAGGGCGATGAGGCGACTTCTATCCACACTCGTTCTGGCAATGGTCCTGGCGGCAGCGGCCTCCGCATCGCCAGCCCAGGCCGCCTTCGGCCTCAAAGAACTCGACGTGAGGACGAGCGCCACTGACGGCTCCCCCTCGGTGCAGGCCGGCTCTCACTCCGACCTCTTCAGCTTCAACATCGGCGTCAACACCCGGGTCGACCCCGAAACGGGCGAAACGGTCCCCGACGAGGAAACGAAGGACTTAAAGGTCGCCTTCCCGCCGGGCTTCATCGGCTCCACCACCGCGGTGCCGCGCTGCAGCGCCGCGCAGTTCCTCTCGGGCTTAAACGGCGAATGCCCCGACGCCACCGCGCTCGGCAAGGTGCGGGTCGAATACGCCGTCGGTGAATCGACCGAATTCAACGTCGTCCCCGTATACAACCTGGCGCCCTCGCCCGGCACGGTGGCAAAGCTCGGCTTCATCGTCGAAGGCCGCGTCCTGGTGACGATCGACGTCCGCCTAAACCCCAACCCCCCATACAACGTCATCGGCACCACCCCCAACATCACCCAGGCGGTCTTCTTCCTCGGCGCCAAGCTGACCGTCTGGGGGGTGCCCACCGCTCATTCTCATGACTCAGAACGAGGCAGGTGCCTGACGGGCGCCAAAGACTGCTCGCTCTCGCTCGCCGAAGTCCCTTTCCTCACCTTGCCGACGAGCTGCGCGGAACCGCTCACTTTCGGCGTCGAAGCCGACTCCTGGCAGAACCCCAACCCGCCGCAATGGTTCAAGACCTCTACCACCGTGCACGACAACTCATTGCCGCCCAACCCGCTGAGCGCGACCGGTTGCGAGCGGCTCGACTTCTCCCCGACGATCGCCTCAGAGACGACGACGAGCTCGGCGGAGACCGGAAGCGGCCTCGACTTCTCGGTCGACTTCCACGACGAAGGCATCGGCAACCCCAAAGGCCTCGCCGAATCGCAGGTGAAGAAGTCCGAAGTCACCTTCCCCGAAGGGGTGACGATCAACCCCTCGGTCGGAGAAGGGCTGGCGGTCTGCACGCCGGCGCAGCTAAAAGCAGAGACGCTTCACTCCCTGCCGGGGGAAGGCTGCCCCAATGCCTCAAAGCTAGGCAGCCTGCACGTCACCACGCCGCTGGTCGACGAAGCCGTGGACGGGCAGATCTTCTTGGCCCAACAAGACGACGCGGCGACCACCGCTCCCGGAGCCGAGAACCCCTTCGACTCCCTGATCGCCCTCTACTTCGTGCTCAGGAACACCAACCTGGGCGTGATCGTCACCCAAGCGCTCAAGGTCGAGCCGGATCCAAGGAGCGGACAGCTGGTCGCGACCCTCGACGAAATCCCCCAGCTCCCCTTGGGCCACTTCGAGGCCCACCTGCGCACCGGCGCAAGGGCGGCGCTGATCACCCCCTCGGCCTGCGGTAACTACTCCACCAAGGCGGTCTTCACCCCCTGGTCAAATCCAGCCAGGCCGCTGACCACGACCGCCTCCTTCCAGATCACCAGGGGGGTAGGAGGAGGGCCCTGCCCGCCGGGAGGCGTAGCCCCCTTCCACCCCCACTTCGAAGCGGGAGCGGTCAACAACAACGCCGGCAGCTTCTCTCCTTTCAACATGCGCTTGATCAGAGCTGACGGAGAACAGGACATGACCAAGTTCTCCTCGATCCTGCCCCCGGGCGAGCTCGGCTCTTTGGCGGGAGTCTCCAAATGCCCCGACTCGGCGATCGCGATCGCCGAGTCAAAGACCGGACGCCAGGAGCTCGCCTCTCCGAGCTGCCCGGCCAACTCGCTGATCGGCCACACCCTGGCCGGAGCCGGAGTGGGGGAGGCCTTGACCTATGTAGGGGGGGAGGTCTACCTCGGAGGGCCCTTCCACGGCGATCCCTTGAGCGTGATCTCGGTGACCCCGGCAGTTGCCGGGCCATTTGACGCCGGAACTGTCGTCGTCAGGCTGGCTTTGACCCTGAACCCGAAGACCGCCGAAGTCGAAGTCGACGGCGCCAACTCAGACCCGATCCCCCACATCCTCAAGGGCATCGTCTTGAAGGTCAGGGACCTACGGGTCTACGTCGATCGGCCAAACTTCACCTTGAACCCGACCTCATGCGATGAATCGAAGGCCAAAGCGACGCTCTTTGGCAGCTACCTCGACGTCTTCAACCCGGCCGATGACGTCCCGGTAAGTCTCTCCAGTCGCTACCAGGCGGCCAACTGCCTGAACCTCGGCTTCAAGCCGAACCTCGCCCTGAAGCTCGAGGGCGGTACGAAGCGAGGCGGTCACCCCGGCCTCTTGGCGACCTATACGCCGAGGAAAGGCGATGCAAACGTCAAAGGCCTGGTTGTACGCCTGCCAAGGTCTGCCTTCCTCGACCAGGCTCACATCAGAACGATCTGCACCAGGGTCCAGTTCGCCGCCAAGGCCTGCCCGACTGGAGCCCAGTACGGCTTCATCAAAGCCTGGACGCCCTTGCTCGACACGCCGCTTGAAGGTCCGGTCTACCTCAGGTCATCGAACCACAAGCTGCCCGACCTGGTCTTCGACCTGCACGGCTTAGTTGACATCGAGGTTGCGACCCGGATCGACTCCGCCCAAGGTGGGATCAGGGCCACGGTCGAATCTACCCCCGACGCGCCGCTCTCCAAAGTCCTCTTGCGCATGCAGGGCGGCAAGAAGGGCTTGATCGTCAACAGCCGCAACCTCTGCGGGGCCATCTCGAGGGCCAACGTGGAATTCAGCGGGCAAAACGGCAAGCAGTCCACCGCTAATCCGGTGATGAGGGCGGACTGTGGCGGGGGCAAAGCCCATAAACGCCACCACCGCTAACCATTAGCTATACCACGTGCGTATCTTGACAAACGCGTACTGACGTGTTTGTATTGAGGAGTGTCTTCGGCTGAGAACGGAGCTGGTATGGCCACTCGCGAGCGACGCGGTAAGCGGCGCCGGCCGGATCTCGTGCCGCCGAAGGTCGAGCGCATTCCACCTCGCTCGGGGCTCTCGCGGGCCGAGGTGATCGCCAACCAGCGGCTCCGCATCTTCGAAGGCCTCGCCGTCGCCCTCGTTCATCACGGCTACGAGGACACGAAGATCACCGACATCGTCGAACTGTCGGGCGTTTCTCGCGCCACCTTCTACGAGCGCTTCGAAAGCAAGGAGGCCTGCTTCGCGGCCGCCTACGAGGACGGGGTGGAGCGGCTCGCCGCCGCGGTCGAGGCGGCCGCAGAGGGCGAGCGCGGCTGGGCCTGGTGTCTTTCGGTTGGACTGGCCACCGGCCTCGACTTCCTCGCTGTCGACCCGGCACTGGCCCACCTGCTCCTGGTCGAGGCGCTCGCCGCCGCGCGCCCCGCCCGGCTGGAGTACGAGCGCTCGCTGGTGCGCCTCGCCGAAGCGCTGCGCCCTCCGGCTGAGCTGCCTGGGGGCGAGAGGGTTCCGGAGGAGACGGTGCGGCTGCTCGCCGGCGGGCTCGCTTCCCACCTCTCGGGCCGGGTGCTGGCCGGCGAAGCGGACAGCCTCGGCGAGGATCACGATCTCCTGCTCGCGTACCTGCTCGCGCCCTCCCTTGCGGCCAATGCGCGGGTTGCCGCCGGCTGACGCGGAGCCGGAGCGCTTCGAGCCGGGCGAACTCATCGATCTGCCGCCCGAGCTCGCCCTCGGGCAGCTGCCCGGCGGCCGCCACGGCCTGCCGCGCCCCTTCGTCGAGCGCCACCAGCGCCTTCGCCTGATCGCCGCGATGCTGCGCGTCCTGCCGCGCCACGGCTATCCGGCGACGACGATCGGCCACGTGACCGAGGAGGCGGGCGTCTCGCGCTCGGCCTTCTATGGTCAGTTCGAGGGCAAGGAAGAGTGCTTTTTGGCGACTTATGACCTTGCGGCCGAGTGGTTGTGCGAGCGCGTCGAGGGGACGGTTGCGGCGGATGAGCAGTGGTCCTCCCGCGTCAGCGCCGGCATTTCGCTGGCACTTCGCCTGCTTGCTGCCAACCCGGCGCTCGCGCACCTGATCGCGGTCGAGGCCCTCCAGGCCGGAGCAGCCGCCCGCCGCCGCCGGCAAGCCTGTATCACCCGCTTGGCCGGGGTGCTGCGAGCCGGACGCCCGCGGCGTCCCGACCTCCACGCCGATCTCGAGGAGCTGCTCGTCGGCGGCGTTTTCGCCCACATCGCTCGCTACGTCGACGCCGGTCGCACCGAGCGCCTCTCCGACGCGACCGCAGAGCTGGTCCATTTCCTGCTGATCCCCTACCTCGATCCGGGGGAGACGAAGCGAATTGCCGACCAGGCTGCCTGATGCCCCAATGTCCGCTTGGGCCGAGCTGTTAGGAGACGCCGCCAGCGGCACGATCCATCGCGTGGGTTGTCGGTCAGCTTTGCGATCCGCTCGAAGTCAGCGTCGTAGTGCAAGGCCGCCAGGCCGGCCAGCTCCGCACAGGCAGCTATCAATAGGTGGGCACCTGGACTCAGCGCCATGCGCCGTGCATGACCTCGGGATCGTCGAGCTCCAACGCACCTGGGGTGGAGAGCAGATCGAGCAGTCGCCGACGTTCAATTTGCTGTCACTCGACTATCTGGGACGCTCACGACGAAGCGCTATACTTTTTGAAGTAAAGTCGGATCGGAATTAGGGTATTTAGGAGAGCCATGGCCACCGCGCAGACCAAGCAGCAGGTCGAGGAGATCGAGCCCTTCGAGGCGGCGCAGGAGATCGAGGGCGGCGACGTCGTCCTGATCGACACCCGCGAGCCGCACGAGTATCAGGAGGCCCATCTCGAGAACGGCAAGCTCATCCCGCCGGGACTGATCGGCGACGAGATCGCCGCCGCGGCGCCCGACAAGTCGGCCCGCACGATCCTCTACTGCCGCAGCGGCAACCGCTCCTACAAGGCGGCTGAGCAGCTGCAGGCTCTCGGCTACGAGGACGTCGCCTCGATGGCCGGCGGGATCCTCGCCTGGCAGGAGCAGGGGCTGCCGGTGGTCGCCGCCAGCGGGCTGACTCCCGAGCAGCGTGACCGCTACTCGCGCCACACGTTGCTGCCCGAGGTCGGCGTCGACGGCCAGCTGAAGATGCTCAACGCGAAGGTGCTGGTGGTCGGCGCCGGCGGGCTCGGGGCGCCGACCGCGCTCTACCTCGCCGCTGCCGGGATCGGCACCCTCGGCCTGGTCGACGACGACGTCGTCGACGCCTCCAACCTGCAGCGCCAGGTGATCCACAACACCGAACGGATCGGCGTGCCGAAGACCGAGTCAGCGCGGCTGACGATCGAAGCGCTCAACCCCGACGTCGACGTGGTCGAGCACCGCCTCCGCCTCGACGCCTCCAACATCGTCGAGATCCTCAGCGAGTACGACGTGATCGTCGACGGCGCCGACAACTTCCCGACCCGCTACCTGCTCAACGACGCCTCGGTGCGGCTGCGCAAGCCGGTCGTCTCCGCCTCGATCCTCAGCTTCGACGGCCAGATCTCGACCTTCGTCCCCTTCGAGGGGCCCTGCTACCGCTGCCTCTACCCGACTCCCCCGCCGGCCGAGCTGGCGCCGAGCTGCTCCGCCAACGGGGTGCTCGGCGTGATGGCGGGGACGATGGGCCTGCTGCAGGCCAACGAGGTGCTGAAGCTCGTGCTGGGGATCGGCGAGCCGCTGATCGGCCGCCTGCTGCTCTTCGAGGCGCTCAGCACCCGCTTCACCGAGCTGAAGGTGCGCCGCGACCCCAGCTGCCCGATCTGCGGCCCCGACGCGCCCGAGATCGCCGACGAGGATCTCGGCAAGTTCCCGGATTACGAGTTGTTCTGCGCCGGATGAGGGCCGCTGCGGCCTGCCTTCAATAGGATCGCGTCGATGGCCACCATCCGAATTCCACCAGTCCTGCGCGCCCAGACCGGGGGCCAAACCGAGGTGGAGGCGGCCGGCTCCAACGTCGGTGAGGTGCTGCGGGCGCTGACCGCCGCGCATCCCGACACCGAGTCGCAGCTCTTCGGCCCCGACGGCGACCTCAACCGCTACGTCAACGTCTATCTCAACGACGAGGACGTGCGCGTGCTCGACGGGCTCGAGACTGCCGTGTCTGATGGCGACACCGTGGTCATATTGCCGGCGATGGCCGGCGGCTGAGACGAGCCAGTCGCAGCTCGATCCCAGCGCTATACTTTTTGAAGTAACGGGAGATCGAGATGCCGCGCGACGAGCTACTCAACCGGCCCTGCGGGGGACGCTTCGGCGATATCGTCGAGTCGATTGGCAATACGCCCTTGGTCGAGCTGCCGCGCTTCTCGCCCAAGCCCGACGTGCGGATCTACGCCAAGCTCGAGGGCCGCAACCCGACCGGCTCGGTCAAGGACCGGGTCGCCAAATCGATGATCGAGGCGGCCGAGGCGGAGGGTGCGATCGAGCCCGGGCAGACGATCCTCGAGCCGACCTCGGGCAATACCGGCATCTCGCTGGCGATGATCTGTCGCCGCAAGGGCTATCCGCTGAAGGTCGTGATGCCCGATAACGTCACCGCCGAGCGCACCCAGCTGCTGGAGATGTACGGGGCGGAGATCGTCTACTCAGAGGGGGCCAAGGGCTCCAACGGGGCGGTCGAGGTGGCGCTGGAGATGGATAAAGACTCGCGCTACTACATGCCCTACCAGTACGGCAACGAGGCCAACCCGCGTGCCCACTACGACGGCACCGCGGTGGAGATCCTCGAGGAGCTCGACGAGGTGACGGCCTTCGTCGGCGGCCTCGGCACCGGCGGCACGCTGATGGGCAACGGGCGGCGCTTGAAGGAGCACGACCCCGAGACGCTGATCGTCGCCGCCGAGCCGATGCAGGGGGAGATGGTGCACGGCCTGCGCTCGCTCGACGATGGCTTCATCCCGCCGATCATCGACATCTCGCTGCTCGACCGCAAGATCATGGTCTCCAACCGCGACGCGATCGTCTGGACGCGCAAGCTGCTCGACGACGAGGGCATCTTCGCCGGCGTCTCCTCGGGCGCTATTGCCCGCATCGCGGTCCGCATCGGCGAAGAGCTCGACGGCGGAAACGTCGTCTTCCTGATCCCCGACGACGGCTGGAAGTACCTCTCCTCCGGCGTCTACACCCGCCCGATCGACGAGATCGAGAATCTCGACTCGACGGTCTGGTGGTAGCCGAGCGCTTCCGTAGCTGATGCGTATTCCGCAGTCGCTGATCGATGAGATGGTCGCGCACGCGCGCGAGGACCTGCCGAATGAGTGCTGCGGGATGGTTGGGGGCAGCGCTGGCGCCGCGCGTACGGTTTACCGCGCCGAGAACGCCGAGGCCAGCCCGCTGCGCTACTCGATCGATGCCAAGGAGCAGTTCCGGCTGATGCGGGAGATCGAGGAGGCGGGGGAGGAGCTGGTGGCGATCTACCACTCTCACACCAAGAGCCCGGCCTATCCCTCTCAGACGGACGTGAACCTCGCCGGCTGGCCCGACGCCGTCTACCTGATCGTCTCGCTGGCGGACCCAGATGCGCCCGACCTCAAGGGCTTCTGGATCAGGGATGGAGAGATCGCGGAGGCCGAGCTTGTCTTCGAGTAGCGGCAAGCTGATCAAGGTCGCCTACGCCCAGCAGCAGGCGGAGGCGGAAATGATCCAGGGCCTGCTCTCCGAGTACGGCATCCCGAGCATGCTGAGGCGGGCGGCGGGCTTCGACGTTCCCGATTTCCTCGCCGCCGGACCGCGGGAAGTCCTCGTCGCCGAGGAGCTCGCGGCGCAGGCGCGTGAGGTGCTCGAGGGAACGCCGGGAACCGACTAGATCGCCGCCAGCGGGTCACGGCCGTCCCAGGCGCCCTGCGAGGCGTAGGGGCGGAAACGGACGAATGCGGACTCGTGATGGAACGGGCGGGCACGGTCGGCCCTGACCGCGCCCTGGTGGGCGCCATCGCTGTGGTGAGCGTACTCGCGCATTGCCGCGGCGCTGCGCCAGAGGGAGAAGGTGGAGACGAAACGTGGTGGCCGGGCGAACGCGGTCGAGGCGAGCACGGCCGGGCTCTCGATTGCTGCACGCTCGGCCGGGGCGGAACTCTGGAGAAACGGCACGATGCGGCCGAGTCGCGGGCGACCGAGCGTCAGCACCGCCACCGGCTCCTCGTCGTCACAGGGGCGCTCTCGCTTGGGCAGGTCGGGCATCCCCGACCATGACCCGAAAACTCGTAGAGGCTCGAGTCGCACATGCCAACCACCGGCAAGGCGCTCGGCGAATGGGTGGCCGGCGAGGAAGTTGTCCAAAGCGCAATCGTCGTCCCAGGCAGCGATCAGACCTACCCGCCCGGGTCCAGGCCGGGGCACCGGCCCATCGCGGAGCGGGACACTCAGAACCTGTTCGGCATAGGTCAGGCCTGGAACATCGAAGGGGTCCGGCCGGCCGCGGAGCAGGCCCGGCGCTCGACGCCAACCAACCTCAACGAGATGCACGGAGACGATCACGATGGCGCTCCCTGCAGAGGGTATCGCCTGTTGACGGGAATGGGCCGCGAAAGCCGTGCGATCATTGTGGTCGTTGCCGACGACAATCCCGATTTCGTCATTACTACCTTTCCAAACGACGATGCGCGCCGACTACGACAGCAAGGCCAACGCGATCTCGATTACGCTTTCACGCGAGGTTGGCGCTGAACGCGCCGGTCAGGTTCACTCGCGCGCGATCGTGGCACTACGCGGCGATCGCCCGGTCGAGCTGCAGCTCCTCTATCCCGATCTCGGCGTCGATGAGCCCCTTGGTGTTGCTGCGCGCAGCTATGGACTGGACGTGGAGGCGTTGATCGCCGCGGCTCAGGCGGCCCTTGCGGCTCCAGATCGCTCTGTCACGCTCGCTGTTGCCGGTCGCTCGGCGGCTTGAGCTGAACAGCTCCGCCGATGAGTCACTGGGAGACGACGAGCACTTTGGAGGCGGGCGTTGCCACGAGCGAGGTTTGGTCCAAGGCATATGTCGATGCTGCGGCATGGCCGGTTTGGAATGCCGAGATCAAGAGCGCGACGCTGGGCGAGCCATTGGCTCTCGGGGTGGAAGCGCGGATCGTCTTTCGCACTGGGCTGCGTCTGCGATTCCGCGTCGTCGAGTACGAGGAGGGACGCCTGTTCACCGACGAGGCACGCCTTCCCGGCGCCCGAATGGGCCACCGCCATCTGGTCGAGCCCGCCGGGGATAGCGGATGCCGCCTCACCAACACGATTTATATCCAGGGTTCGATGGCGTGGCTGTGGCGTCGTGTGCTCGGTCCGGCGGCGGCCCGGGCTTTGCCCGACGCCCAGTACGCGGTTGCGGCACTTGCCGGCCAAGACTGAGCGTCAGTGATGTGGTTCAGGCCGTGCTCGGTCGGGCGATGGCGCGCAGGTAGTCGCGCCAGGCACCCTCGATTTCGCCGACCGGGGCATCGAAGGCCGCTTCGAGGGTGGGGGTCGAGCCGCCGGGGACGATGTTGAGGGCAAGGCGCTCGCAGGCCTCGGGCCCGCGTTCGGTCTCGAGCAGGTCGAAGATCGTGCCGCCGAGGATCACCGCGTCGCGACGGGACGGTGGAAAGGACGGCCCGGAGCTCTCGCGCAGGCGTCTGATCACCGCCGCCCGGTAGAGGCCGACCTGGCGGGCGAAGTACTGGGCGGCGCCCTCGACCAGCCAGGCCCAGCCGAGGTAGCGGGCGAAGCGGCGCGGCGTCCAGGAGGGGGGCAGGTCGGGGTTGTTGGCGGCGATCACGAGCTGCGCGTAGAGGCGCTCGGCGGTCCCGCGCAGCGCCTCGCGCGAGTCGTCTCCGGCGGCACGCCGTTCCATATGGGGATCGTTGAGCACGTGCAGCTCGGTCGCCATCGCCCAGCCGGCCAGGTATCGGCGTCCCGCCGGCGCGGCTGACCAGCGCGCCGCAGGCAGGAAAGGGTGGGCCAGGGCGAGCAGCGCCGGGTTGGTGTGGACGACGACGGTGACTTCGCCAGGAACGGTTGCGAAGCGGTCCTCGAGTCGCAGGCGGAGTTCCTCCATGCGGTCGAGGCAGCGCTCGGCGAATGCCGCGTCGCCGCTGTCGTGCCGAGCGGTGAAACTCAGGGAATGCGTCTCCACCCACGGCATTGCCGCGAGCCTACTAAGGCCGTCTTAGACGAGGACGGGTTCGGACGCCGTGCAAACCGAGTGAATCTCGCTGCGGGCACGGTCGAACTCCTCGTCCGCCATCACCGGCGTGCCCTCGAAGGGCAGGTCGCGGTCGATTTCGACCCAGGAGCGGCAGCCGTGGTACTCGTCGCGGACCCGGACCGTGACCGGCCGCGGGATGCGATGGACCCGCAGCAGCAGGATGTGCAGCGGGTGGCGCCGCTTCCAGCTGAGCCGCTTCTCGGCGTAGTCGGGGGTCCAGACGTAGTACGGAGAAAGGTCGTCGACGATGCGCGGATTGGTGACCGTCAGGTGATCGGTCACCTCGGCCCAGCAGCGCAGCCGGACCCGATCGGGTTGCGGGATGCCGCCGTCCTGGATCAGAGCGGCGGGCGGCGGCTCCTCGTCTGGCCAGACACCCTCCTCGAGCGCGCGCCGCAGCTCAGGATGGTGGGACTCGCGGACCAGGTTGTTCCGCTGATGGTCGAAGGTCGGGTAGAGGAAGAAGCGCTCGTGGTCGAGCTCGAAGTGCTTGTTGTCCTCGCGGATGCCGCCCTTGCGCAGGGTCAGCAGCTGCTCGCCCTCGGCGAGCGCGCGCACCGTTACGGCCCATTCCTTTAAAGCGATTGGCATATTGAAGTCGTACCTGAGAAGGTCGGTAAGTCTTGTGACTGGGAAGGTGGCGCCTTTGGACCCCTGTCCAGGCGAGAGCCCACCCAAGGCCGCGCATTCTAGACGAGGCTGGCCAAATCGCCAAATTAACGGGCGATTAGATTTGACCCGGAGTGGACGATGAGCCGATTGCGCCGCCTCCCGGCGTCTCGATCCGCAGCCTGTCGCCGGGCCTCAGGTCCCCCTCGCTCTTACCCGGCAGCGGCACGCCGTTGAGGAAATCAGCGCCGGTCTCGCCGTCGCCGCCCCCCGCGCGGCCGCGCGGGGGGTAACGCCGCCGCTCGCCGATCAGGGTGAAGCGCATCGGCGCCAGCGCTTCGATCTCGCGCGCGATTCCCTCACCGCCTGGGCGCCGTCCTTCGCCGCCGCTGCCCCGGCGCAACGCCAGCTCACGCACGCGCAGCGGGAACTCGGTCTCCAGCGCCTCGACCGGGGTGTTGAGCGTGTTCGACATCGCGACGTGGATCGCGCTCGGCCCGGCGGCATCTGGGCAGGCGCCCTGGCCACCGCCGAGCGTCTCGTAGTAGGTGAAGCCCTCGCCCGCGAGCGTCAGGTTGTTCATCGTCCCCTGGCCCTGGGCAGGCGCCGGTCGCGCTCCTGCCAGAGCGGCGATCGTCAGGTCGGCGACCCGGCTGGAGGTCTCCACGTTGCCGGCGGCGACCGCGGCCGGGAAGCGGGCGTTGAGCAGGCAGCCCTCGGGGGCGATCACCTCGATCGGCCGGTAGGCGCCGGCGCAGGGAGGGGCATCGGGATCCGTCAGCACCCGCACCGCGAAGAACGCCGCCGATTTGGTCACCGACAACGGGCAGTTGAGGTTGCCGTCGATCTGGGCGTCGGTGCCGCTGAAGTCGAGCACGAGCCGGTCACCCAGGATGGTCGCCTCGAGCCGCAGCGTGACGTCGCGCTGCTCGCCACCGGCGTCGTCCTCGAGCAGATCCTCTGCCTCGTAGGCGCCGTCGGGCAGGTCGGCCAGGGCGATGCGGGTGCGGCGCTCGGCATAGGCGAGGATCTCCTCCATACCGGCACTCAGCAGCTCGAGGCCGTGGCGCTCCGCCAGCTCGCCCAGCCGCAGCTCACCGATCCGGTTGGCTGCCGCTTGGGCGCGCAGGTCGGCGAGGCGCTGGCGCGGGGAGCGCATCTGCGCGGCAAGTCGCTCCAGCTCGCCGTCCTCGAGTTGGGTGGGCGGGATCACCACGCCCTCTTCCTCGAGCGTCCGCGAGTGGGCGGGCATCCCGGCCGGGCTGGGGCCGCCGATGTCGGCATGATGGGCGCGACAGGCGGCGAAGCCGAGCAGCTCGCCGGCGGCGAAGACCGGTGAGATCAGGGTCACGTCGGGCAGGTGGGTGCCGCCGCGGTAAGGGTCGTTGAGGATCCAGGTATCTCCGGGACGGTGCTCCTCATCCAGCACGGCGGCCACCGCATCCGGCATCGAGCCGAGGTGGACGGGGATGTGCTCGGCCTGCATCACCAGCTCGCCGCGAGCGTCGAAGAGCGCGGTCGAGCAATCGTGGCGCTCCTTGATGTTGGCCGAGTAGGCGGAGCGGATCAGCGTCGCGCCCATCTCGTCGCAGGCGGCGCGCAGACCGCCGATCATCACTTGCAAGCTGACGGGATCCAATCCGCTCACGATCTCTCCGGGCACGTGCCGGGACTTATGCACCCATAGGGACCGCTAAGTCCCGGCACGTCCGCGAGGATGGCGCCGGTGGCGTCGACTTTGGCGCTCCAGCCAGGGGGGACGACGAAGGTCGCCTCGGGCAGCTCGAAGACGACCGGGCCCTCGGCCTCGAGGCCAGCGGGCGGCTCGCCGCGCAGGACCGGCGTGCTCAGCCATTCGCTGTCGAACCGCACCGGGCGCTCGCTCGTCTGAAGTCGGTCCCCCGGCGCAGCGATCAGACGCGGACGCGGCCCGGGTGCAACCAGCGCTAGACGGATATCGACGAGGACGACCTCGCCGTCGGGGTCGCGGTGTCCGTAGCGCTCCTCATGCGCCCGCTCGAAGCGGGCGGCGAGGTCCGCGGGGTCCGGGCGCGTGGTTCCGGCGACCGCCAGCTCGAAGGCCTGGCCGGCATAGCGCATCTCGTAGACGACCTCCAGCTCGGCGCCGTCCAGCTCACCGCCCAGTCGGAAGGCCAGCTCGTCGACCTCGGCGGCAATTCGCTCAGCGCTGAGGTCGGCGCCGCTCAGCATCACCGTGCGGGTGGTGTCGCGGCGCCGGTCGGAGGCGCAGAGGCCGAGGGCGGAGAGGACGCCGCCGGCCCGCGGGCAGAGGACGCGTTCGATGCCGAGCTCGGCGGCGATCGCCGCCGCGTGCATCGGGCCCGCGCCGCCGAAGGGCAGCAGCGCGAAGCGGCGCGGATCGATGCCGCGCTCGACCGTGACCACGCGCAGCGCCCGCACCATCTCCTGATTGGCGACCCGCACGATCCCCTCCGCGGTCTCGAGCTCGCTGAGGCCGAGCGACTCGGCCAGCGCTCCGACGGCGGTACGGGCGGCGCCGAGGTCGAGCGCTACGCCGCCGGCCAGGGTCGAGTCGGCGGCGAGGTTGCCGAGCAGCAGGTTGGCGTCGGTGACGGTGGGCTCGGTCCCGCCGCGCCCGTAGCAGGCGGGCCCCGGCTCGGCGCCCGCCGAGCGCGGCCCAACCCGCAGCGCCCCGCCGGGGTCGCGCCAGCCGATCGAGCCGCCACCGGCGCCGACAGTGTGCACGTCGACCATTGGCAGCTGGATCGTGCGGCCGCCGATCTGTCGCGAGTCGGTTCGCCTCACCTCGCCGTTCTCGACCACGCAGACATCGCAGGAGGTGCCGCCCATGTCGAGGCCGAGGGCGTTGCCGTCGCCACAGGCTCGGGCGAGCAACCCGGCGCCGACCGCGCCGCCGGCCGGTCCGGAGAGAACACTCCAAGCTCCTGCCTGCGCCGCCTCCTCGGCGCGCGCAACGCCACCGGAGGACTGCATCACGAGCGGCCGCGGCAGCCCAGCCCCTGAGGCCGCCTCGCCGAGCCGTCCCAGGTAGCGGCCCAGCAGCGGCGATAGGTAGGCGTCGATCGCGGTGGTCGAGCAGCGCTCGTACTCGCGGAAGCGGGGCAGGACCTCGTGCGAGGCGGAAACGTGGACGTCGGGCAGCTCGCGGCGCAGGTGCTCGGCGATCGCCCGCTCGTGTGAGGGGTCCAGGTAGGAGAAGAGCAAGCAGATCGCGACCGACTCGGCGCCGCTCGCGCGGACCAGGTCCGCCAGCCGCCGCGCCTCGCCGTCTGCGAGCGGCTCGATCTCCCCCTCGGGGCCGATCCGCTCGGCCGCTTCGAAGCGCAGCTCCGGCTCGACCAGCGGCGTCGGCTTCGGGCTGCAGAGCCGGTAGAGCTCGGGCCTGTCCTGACGGCCAATCTCGAGCAGGTCGGCGAAGCCCTCGGTGGCGATCAGGGCGGTGCGGGCGCCGCGTTCCTCGAGCAGCGCGTTGGTGCCGACCGTCATTCCGTGGGCGAAGGACTCGACCGTGTCGGGTTCGGCGCCGGCCCCTCGCAGCACCTCCTCGACAGCGTCAAGGACGCCGAGAGATTGGTCCTCCGGCGTCGTCGGCAGCTTCGCGGTGTGGACCCCCTCGCCGTCGAAGAGGACAGCGTCGGTGAAGGTTCCGCCTACGTCGACTCCGAGCAGCACAAGTTGAAGCTAGCCGAGATGCCTCAGCGCCATTCCTCGCGCCGGGTCTCGCCATCCGGGTCGAGCACGATGTGGATGCCGTCGAGCTCGGGGTCGGAGCTCGGGCAGTCGGTCCGCAGGTGGCCGCCGCGCGACTCGGCCCGCTCCAGGGCGCAGGTCGCGATCGCGGCGGCGAGCGGGTAGGGGTCGTCGGGCAGCTCGCGCAGCTGCTGCGGCTCGCGCAGCGGACCGGCAAGCCGCCAGACGGCGTCCCGGGTGGCCTCGGTAGGTGGTTTGAAGCGCCACTCGGTAGGCGGCGGACGGTTGCTCGCCGGCTTCTCCTCCAGGGTGCCGCGGGCGGCGCGACCGCCGAAGACGAAGCACTCGCTGAGCGAGTTGGAGGCGAGCCGGTTGGCGCCATGCAGCCCGGTGCATGAGCACTCGCCGACCGCGAAGAGACCCGGAAGCGAGGAGCGGCCCTCGAGGTCGACCGCGATCCCGCCCATCGTGTAGTGCGCGGCGGGGGCGACCGGGACCGGCTCGGCGTGGGGGTCGAGCCCGGCTTCGCGCAGAGACTCGAAGACGTTGGGGAAGCGAGCGAAGTCGAGCTCGCGCAGGTCGAGGCGCACGTTGCCGCCCCCGTCGGCCTCGATCCGGTCGAGGATCGCCGCGGTGACCGCGTCGCGCGGCGCCAGCTCGTCGGTGAAGCGGCGCCCGGAGGCGTCGAGCAGGGTGGCGCCCTCGCCGCGAACGGCCTCGGTGATCAGGAGGCCGTCGAAGCGGCTGCCCGGCAGGGCCAGGGCGGTGGGGTGGAACTGACAGAACTCGAGGTCGGCCAGCTCGGCGCCGGCGGCGGCCGCGAGCACCGGTCCGGCGCCGATCGCTCCGCGGGGATTGCTGGTGCGCCGCCACAGCGCCGCGGCGCCCCCGGTCGCGAGCACCGTCGCCGCCGCGCCGATCGGCCCGGCGTCGGTCAGCAGTCCGTGGCAGCGTTCCCCGTCGCTCCAAAGCGCCACCGCCGAAGTCTTCTCGCGGACTGCGATCCGCGGCTCGGCGGCAACCATGGCGGCGAGCTTTCCGGTGATCTCATGACCGGTCTGGCTGCCGCCGGCATGGACGATGCGGCGGTGGGTGTGACCGCCCTCCAGGCCAAGTGCCAGCTCACCCCCGGCATCGAGGTCGAAGACGACTCCCCGCTCACGCAGCTCGCGCACCGCGGCCGGCGCCTCCTCGACCAGCGTCTGCACGGCCGAGGGGCGGCAGAGCCCTCGCCCGGCCGCGATCGTGTCGGTGGCGTGCTGGGCGGGCGAGTCGCCTGGCTCGAGCGCGGCGGCGAGGCCGCCCTGAGCCCAGAAGCTGGCGCTCTGGGAGAGCGGCGTTCGCGAGACCACGCAAACCGCGGCGCCGTGCTCCGCCGCCCGCAGCGCCGTCCAGAGCCCCGCCGCCCCGCCGCCGATGACAGCGACGTCGCAGTCGGTCTCTGCCGCTATCGGTTCGCCGCCTCTCGCCTGATCGTCTCGATCTGGCCTCGCAGCCAGGCGGCGGCCGCTTCGCGAGCGCGGGCCTCGACGTCGGCATTCGTGCCCTCGGCGGCGGCGGCGCGTCGCTCCGCCTCCTCGACCCGCTCCTCGGCCGCCCCAGCCTGGGCCTCGATCTCGGCCAGACGGCCCTCGGCGGCGGCGATCGCCTGTTCCTTCGCATCGCGCTCGCGCTCCAGCTCCTCGGCCTGCCCGCGACGCAGCCGCTCTAGCTCTTCGTCGTGGGTCAGCCGCTCCCTCTCCAGATCCGCTTCGAGCGCCCTGATCTCGGCGATGGCTCGCTCCTCGGCCGCAGCGGCGGCCTTCGCCGCTTCGCGCAGCCGGCGCTCTGCCGCCTCGACCTGCTCGCCGAGATTTCCGCTGCCGGGGTCGCGCATCTCCTCGCTCATCTCCCGACTCAATCTATTACTTGCCATCTACTTGGGCAGACGATCGCGATCGAGCACGTCGCGGTAGGCGGCGATCGTTCGTTCGGCCATCCGCGCCGCCGACAGCGAGGCGGCTCGCGCGACCCCCGCGACGCGTGGGTCCGGCGCGGTCAGATGAGGACGCACCGCATCGCTCCAGGCGGCCGCATCGAAGGGGGCGCAGACCGCCCCCGCGATCCCCGCGAGGGCGAACGGGGCGATTCCGACCGGGGTCGAGAGGACAGGAACATCGCAGGCGAGCGCCTCGACGCAGGCGAGGCCGAAGCCCTCGTAGTCGGAGGTGACGAGCACCGCGTTGGCGGCATTTACCCAGAGCGGCATCTGCTCGGGCTCGATCGAGCCTCCGGTCAGCAGCTCCGCTTCGCTCGCCGCGGCCACCTCCGCCGCACGGTCGGCGCGCTTCTCTGGTCGATCGGGGTTGGCGGGGAAGAGCAGGTAGCGGCCATCGGAGTCGAGCCCCAGCTGTCGCCGAGCCTCGGCGCGCGGGAGCGGACGGAAGCGGCCAAGGTCGGGACCGCAGGGCAGGACAGCGGAGCCCGGTACGGGCGGGAGGCCCGGTCTGCCGTCCTCGGGCCCGAAGAGGGCACGCGAGACAGCGGCGACGAGGTCGGCGCGCCAGGCGATGCGTCGCGAGAGCGGGCCGACGATGGAATGACGGACGTCGGTGCCGTGGAAGGTGACCACCAGGGGCCGGGCGCCGGCGAGCAACGCCGACCAGGCCGTCAATCCGTAGTGGACGTGGACCAGATCGAAGGCCTCGTGCCTCAGCCGCCGCCGCAGGCGCAGAGCGGCGGGGACGTAGTGGCTGGAGCCGGGCGGAAAGGTGAACAGCTCGACCTCGACCCCGAGGCGACGGGTCTCCTCGACCTGGTCGAGCACCCACCGACCCCGCTGTGGGGCAGCGGCGTCCGGAATGAAATTGGTCACGACCAGCACCCGCATCGGCCGCTGAGCGTATCCGCAGCGGGGGCGGGCGGCGGCTTGTTCCGAACATTTGACATTTCGGCCGCAGAATTGGCCCATTTACGTCTAGATCCGTGATTAGAGGCCTTGCAGCATCGGGGCAAACCCCAAAGGAGGCTTCGATGATCTACGAGCTGATGGGCTTTGCGCACGCTGCGATCGAGCGGCGGGTGCGAGCGATCCAGACCCTGATCGGGGGTGAGCGGGGGCAGGGCACGGTCGAGTACGTGGGCTTGATCCTGCTCGTCTCGTTGCTGATGGTCGGGATGGTCGCTGCGATGAAGGGATTCAACGGCAAACAGGGCACCGAGCTCGCCGGAGTGATCGTCGACAAGATCAAGGAGGCGGTCGACAAGGTGGCGTTCAAATGAGGGTGGAGGAGGGGCGGCTTGCGATGCGGGCCGCCCCGCTCGCGGCGCCGGCAACGCCTCTGATGACCGGGTCGCACGCGCTCGGCGCCGCGATGACGACCGACGTGGCACTTATGCTGTATTCCAGCATGAAGCATCGAACCCAGCTATATCTGGACGAGGGCCAGTACCGCTGGCTCCGTCAACGGGCCGGCAAGTCGGGCAGCATCGCCGCCGCCGTGCGCGAGTTGATCGACGCCGAGCGCGCTCGGCTTGCCGATCCAGCTGCCGATCCGCTGCTCCGTTTCCTCGTCGACGAGTCGCCCGGCCGCGGCAGCGAAGAGACGAGCGTGACGACGCTGGACCGCGACCTCTACGGCTCATGAGGTCGGTCTTCGTCGACACCAGCGCCTTCGTCGCGCTGCGCAACGAATCCGAGGCTGAGCACGAGCGAGCGCGGACGGCGCTGTCGGGCCTGATCGACGCCGGCGCGACCCTGTTCACCTCGAATTATGTCTTTGCCGAGACTTACACCGCGTTGCTGGTGAGGGTGGGGCGGGAGGAGGCGATCGAGTGGGGCCGCCGCTTCCGGGCAGGCGAGGCAATCGAGCTGGTGCGGCTGGAGCCTGACGTGGAGGACGAGGCCTGGGAGATCCTCGAGCGCCACCGCGACAAGAGCTGGAGCTACGTCGACGCGACCTCGTTTGCCCTGATCGAGCGTGACGGGGGCGGCGAGGCGTTTGCATTCGACGCCCACTTCTCCCAACGGGGCCTGCGCGTGATGCCGGAGAAGTGAGAGGCCAACCACCGCGCCCCGCTGGTCACCTGCATGACAGACTCGCGTTTATGCCTGCCTCGCGTAGCTACGACCGCGCCCCGGCCGACATCCGGCCGGTGGACATCGACCCCGGCTTCGTCGCCAGCGCCGATGGCTCGGCGCTGATCTCGATCGGCAAAACGCGGGTGATCTGCACCGCTTCGGTCAACGAGACGGTGCCGAAGTGGATGGGGGGGCGGGGCAAAGGCTGGGTCACCGCCGAGTACTCGATGCTGCCCGCCTCTACCGGCGACCGCAAGGCGCGTGACATCTCGCGCGGCAAGCAGGACGGCCGCGGGGTCGAGATCCAGCGGCTGATAGGGCGCTCGCTGCGGGTCGTTGTCGACTTCAAGGCGCTGGGGGAACGCAGCATCTACGTCGACTGCGACGTGCTCGAAGCCGATGGCGGTACTCGCTGCGCGGCGATCACCGGCGGCTACGTGGCGCTGCGGCTGGCCATGCAGAAGCTGCTCGATGCGAAGAAGATCGAGACCATGCCGCTCACTGGGTCGGTGGCGGCGGTCAGCGTCGGTATGGTCGACGGGCGGGCGCTCTGCGATCTCGACTATGGCGAGGACTCGCGCGCCGAGGTCGACGCCAATGTGGTGATGACCGGCGACGGCGGCCTGGTAGAGGTGCAGGCGACGGCGGAGCGGACGCCGCTCTCGCGCGCCTCGCTCGACGAGCTGCTGGGCCTCGCCGAGATGGGCATCTCGCGGCTGCGCCAAGTGCAGGAGCGGGTAGCCGGGTAGCCGGATTGATCTTCGCCACGGGCAATAGGCACAAGCTGGGCGAGATGCGCGAACTGCTGCCCGGGGTTGAGTTGGAGCCGCTGCCGGAGGGAGTCGAGCTCCCGCCCGAGGACGGCGAGAGCTTTGCCGCGATCGCCCTCGACAAGGCGCGCGCCGCGCACGAGGCGACCGGTGAGGCGGCGATCGCCGATGACTCTGGGATCGGCGCTGTCGCGCTCGGTGGCCGGCCGGGCATTCACTCGGCCCGCTACGGCGGCGAGGGGGCGAGCGACGGGGAGAACCTGGAAAAGCTGCTGCACGAGGTTGCCGTGGCGGGAAGCGAGCGGGGCGCCTATTACGTCTGCGCTCTGGCGCTGGTCGAAGCGGACGGCTCCGAGCACGTCTTTGAGGTCCGCTGCGAGGGGCGCCTGATCGAGCAGCCGCGTGGCGAGGGAGGATTCGGCTACGACCCCGCGTTCGTCCCCGACGCGACGGGGCCTGATGACCCCCGTACGTATTCGGAGATCAGCCAGGCCGAGAAGAACGAGATCAGCCATCGCGGCCGCGCCGCACGGCTGCTGGCCCGGCGCCTGAGCGCCGGCGGGGCGACGCCGGCGGGCCGATGATTCACACCAAGAGTGGGGCTGCGGGACTCTCGATCGCCTCCAATTCGATCCTGATCGCGATCAAGCTCGCCGCGGGGGCGATCACCGGCTCGATCGCGATCGTCACCGAGGCGGTCCACTCGCTGATCGACCTGGTCGCCTCGGTCGTCGCCTTCGTCTCGGTCCGCAAAGCCGACGAGCCGGCCGACGCGGACCATCCCTACGGACACGAGAAGGTGGAGAACCTGGCGGCGACGATCGAGGGGATGCTGATCCTGGTCGGCGCGGGGGTCATCGTCTTCGAGGCGACCCACCGGCTGGCGGTCGGCTCCGAAGTCGAGAGGCTCGGTGTCGGGATCGCGGTGATGGGCCTCTCGGTCCTCGCCAACCTGCTTGTCTCGACGGTCCTTTCGCGCCAGGCGAGGGAGCACGACTCGGCGGCGCTGGAGGGCGACGCCGCCCACCTCCGCACCGATGCGCTCACTTCGGCGGGGGTTCTCGCCGGCCTCGCGATCGTCCAGGTCACCGGCATCGTCGCCTTCGACTCGATCACCGCGCTCCTCGTCGCTGCCGCGATTGTCATCGCGGGGCTGCGGATCATCCGCCGCTCATCCGGAGCTCTGGTCGATGAAGCGCTGCCGGACGCGGAAATGGACCGGATTGAGGCGGCGATTGCCGCCTCCCGCACCCCCGAGGTAGCCGGCTACCACAGGCTGCGTGCCCGCCGCGCCGGCAGTCGCCGCTACATCGACTTCCACGTCCAGTACCGCTCGGGAACCAGCCTCGAGCGCGCCCACGAGCTCGCCCACCAGATGCGCGGGGAGATCGAGGCCAGCCTGCGCCGCGCTGAGGTTCTGATCCACGTCGAGCCAGAGACCTCCCTGCGCGACCCGCGCCAAGAGCGCTCCGGTCCCTTTCGTGCCGGTTAGGCCGGTTTAGGGATTTGGCAGCAGATTCACCGCGGCGGCGAGGCCGACGGCGATCACGGTGACCGTGTAGCCGGTGTAGCCGCTGATCGCGAAGAGGATGGCGGCGATCGCGCAGACGGCGACGACGGTTATCCAGGAGGCTCGGGCCAAAGACACGGGGCCGGTATTTTCACCCAGATGCCAGACGCACAAGCGAGCGGGACGGTTTCCGGCGATGCCGCCGCGTGCGCGCTCGCCTATCTGACCGAGATGTCTCCCGACCTGCGCGCCGCCGCGATCGTCGGCCCCGGCGGCGCCGTGCTGGCGGCCAGCGCCCAGCCTGATCGCTGGGGGGAGGATGTCGCGACGCTTTTCGACGTCGCCGACCGGGCCGGCGACGGGGCGGTCGAACAGGTCCACATCGGCACCGAGCAGGGCGAGGTTTTCGCACTGCGCCACGCCGGGCTGACCGCGGTGGCGGTGACCGAGCGCTTCGCGCTGGCCTCGCTGACTTTCTTCGACATGCGCTCGCTGCTGCGGGATCTCGCGGCGGGAACGCCGCTTCCGACTTTCACCCCACAGGAGGGTGGAAAAAGTCGGAAGCGCCGCTCGGAAGGGACCGGCGATGCCACCTAAGCCGCACCGGGTGCTGCTCGACCGTGTCTCCGGTTACGCCGACGAGGCGGCCGCCTACATGCGCCGCCGCCGCGCATCGCGCCGGCCCTTCGCCCGTCTCTACTACTCGGGCGGCCGGGCCGAGGACCACGCAGAAGACTCGACGGCCGGAAGCGAGCTGTTCGTCGCTGCCGGCAGATTGATCGAGGTTGCCGGGAAGCGGCCGAAGCCGTGAGCCAGGGAGGACAGGAGCTGCTCGACCCGGCGGTTGCCGAGATCGTTCTCGCCCGCGCTCTCTCCCACGGCGGCGAGTTCGCCGAGGTGTTCGCAGAACGGCGCGCGGGCTTGACCCTGGCGATCGACGAGTCGCGGATCGAGTCGGTCCAGTCCGGCGCCGAAGAGGGGGCTGGCGTGCGGGTTCTGAGCGGCGCCACGACCTACTTCGCCCATGTCGACGGTCTCGACCCCGCCGACCTCGAGCGGGCAGCCGACGAGGCGGCGTCGGCCCTGCGGGGTGACCGCGCCGTGCCGCAGCCGCTGAGCGCTGAGGAGACGAGCCCGCAGCCGATCGAGCGCCCGCCCGAGGAAGTTCCCGCCGCGCGCAAGGCGGAGCTGCTGCGCGAGCTCGACGAGCGGGCCCGCTCGGCCGGCGGCGAGATCGAGCAGGCGACGGCCTCATACGGCGAGGCCAGGCGCGAGGTGGCCGTGGCCAACTCAGACGGTCTCTTCAGCGGCGACGACCGCACCCGGGTGCGGATCGGCGCCCAGGCCGTCGCCCGCCGCGGCGATCGGGTCGAGACCGGCGCCGAGACGCTCGGCGGCCACCGTGGCTTCGAGCTCTTCGACGACGACCCGGCTGCGATTGCGGCGACCGCCGCCCGCAAGGCTCTTACCCTGCTCGATGCCGGCCCGGCGCCGACCGGCTCGATGCCGGTCGTGGTCGGCGGTGGTTTCGGTGGCGTCCTCTTCCACGAGATGACCGGGCACGGGCTCGAGGCCGACCACGTCCAAAAGGGCGCCAGCGTCTACTCCGACAAGCTCGGCGAGATGGTGGCCCAGCCGTTGCTGACCGCGTACGACGACGGCGGAATGCCGGGGGAGTGGGGCAGCGACGCGATCGATGACGAGGGGACGCCGACCCAGAAGACGCGGGTAATAGAGGACGGCCGCCTGGTCGGCTTCCTCTATGACCGGCAGAGCGCCGATCGCGACGGCGTCGCCTCGACCGGCAACGGCCGCCGCGAGAGCTTCCGCCAGCTGCCGATCCCGCGCATGACCAACACCTACATCGCCCCCGGTGAGGCAGAGCCCGAGGCGATCATCGGCGAGGTCGAGAAGGGCTTCTACGCCGCCTCCTTCGCCGGCGGCCAGGTCGACCCAGCGACCGGCGATTTCGTCTTCGGCGTCAACGAGGGCTATCTGATCGAGGGCGGCAGGGTGACGCGGCCATGCCGGGGAGCGACGCTGGTCGGCAACTGCCTCCAGGCCCTGGCGGCGATCGACGCCGTCGGCAACGACTTCTGGATGAAAACCGGGATGTGCGGCAAGGGGGGTCAGAAAGTGCCGGTCGGGACCGGCCAGGGCCACGTCCGGATCGCCGCGATGACGGTGGGGGGGACGGAGGCGTGAGCGCTCTCGCCGAGCAGGCCACAGGCGCGGTCGAGCAGGCCGTCGCGGCAGGCGCCGGGGACGCCGAGGCCTACGCAAGCGAAGCGGAGAACCGCGAGGTCCGTGTCCACGGCGGCGAGGTCGAGAGCCTGGCGGCGGCGACCCAGCGCGGCCTCGGTCTGCGCGTCTGGATTGACGGACGGGTCGGCTACGGCTTTGGTACCGACCTCTCCTCGCGGGGGGTTGAGACGATTGCCGCGCGCGCCGTCGAAGCCGCTCGGGTCGCTGATGAGGACGAGTTCGCAGGGCCTCCCGACGCCGAGGGTGAGCGACCGGCCGTTGCGGGTCTAAGCGATCCCTCGCGCGGCGAGTGGCCGCCGGCCCAGATTGCCGATCTGGCGCTGGCTGTGGAGCAGACCGCGCTGGAGTCCGACTCGAGGATCGCCGCGGTCGAGCAGGCGGTCTACTTCGACAGCGCCGAGCGGGTCGCGATCGTCTCTTCCTCCGCGGTCGGAGGCGAGTATGAGGCGACGAGCTGCTACGCCTACCTGCAGGCTCTGGCCGAGGGCGAGAACGGCCGCGAGACCGGGCTCGGCTTCGATCTCGCTCGCAGTCCGGCCGGACTCGACCCGGTGGCGATCGGGCGCGAGGGCGCTGAGCGTGCCACCGAGATGATCGGCTCGATCAAGCCGGCCTCCCGCAGCTGCCCGGTGGTCCTCGATCCGACCGTCGCCGCCAGCTTTGTCGGCCTGCTCGGCAAAGCCGTCGGCGCCGACGCGGTGCAGCGGGGCCGCTCTCCGCTGGCCGAGCGGCTCGGCGAGGAGGTAGCAGCCGAGGCCTTCGTCTTGCATGACGACGGCCTTGACCCAGATGGCTTCGCGGCGGCGCCGATCGACGCGGAGGGAACGCCGCGCCGGCGCACGACGCTGATCGAAGCCGGCCGGCTTCGGACCTTCCTCCACGATTCCTACACCGCCCGGCGCGGCGCCGCTGTCTCAACCGGCAACGCGGGGCGCTCCGGATACCGCTCGCCGCCCGGCGTCGCGGCCTCGAACCTAATCGTCAGTCCGGGGGCCGCCAGCCTCGAGCAGTTGCTGCGCGAGGCGGGTGACGGCGTCTACATCAACGACGTCGCCGGCCTTCATTCGGGCGTCAATCCGGTCACCGGCGTCTTCTCCGTGGGCGCCTCCGGGCGGGCGATCAGGGGTGGCGAGCGGGCCGAGCCGCTGCGCGAGTTCACCATTGCCAGCGACCTCGTCTCGATGCTGCGGGCGGTGCGGGCGGCTGGATCGGAGCCTCGTTGGGTGCCCTTTGGCGGCTCGGTCAGCGCCCCGCCGCTGCTGATCGGCGAGATGACGGTTAGCGGCTCCTGAGCGCCAGGTGCGCCATTACGCCGAGTGCGCTGTTAGATTGCCGCCCGACCTCAACGACGACGGAGGAGCATCGACGTGACCAAGGCTGAGTTTTTGGACCAACTGGCAGCTGACGAGCGTGTGGGCAGCAAGAAAGCCGCGAGCGACGCGCTCGACGCGGTGCTCGACACGATCACCAACACCCTGAGCGGCGGAGGTGAGGTCAGCTTCACTGGTTTCGGCAAATTCCACGTGGCCGAGCGCGGCCCGCGCCAGGGCGTCAACCCGCGCACCGGCGAGCGGATCACGATCCCGGGCGGCAAAGTCCCCCGCTTCTCCGCCGGCTCGGCGCTGAAGGCCAAGGTCAAGGGCTGAGCTCCAGAGCACCCGCCAGATTTCTCGCCGCCGCCGCCGTTCTCTGCGGCTTCGCCGTCGTGATCGTCGTGATCGCGACGGCGCTCGGCGGCGGTGATGGCGGCGGCGGTTCCGGCAATGGCTCGAACCGCGCCGGGCATGTGAAGCAGGGTCATGCCAAGGTCCATACCCCGAAGTCCTATGAAGTGCAGAGCGGCGACACGCTCACCTCGATCGCCCACGAAGTCGGCGTTCCGGTCGCCACCATCCTGCGGCTCAATCCCGGGGTCGATCCACAGATCCTGATCTCGGGCGAAAAGCTGAAGCTGCGGTGAGCCGCAACAGGCTGGCCACTCTGTTCGGCCTGCTCGCGGTGATGTTCGCTTCGTCCGCGGGTGGCTCTGCAGGGGGGACCGCCCCCGAGGAAGCTTTAGCTACCGCCGGGGGCGGTGGGTCCCCTGCAGCGACAGTACCCGCGGCCGAGGTGCCTGCACCTCGGCTCGAAGCGCGCGCCTGGGCGCTGGTCGACGCTCGCACTGGTGATGTGCTGGCGTCCCATGCGGCCGGGCGACGGTTGCCGGTCGCCAGCACGACCAAGCTGATGACCGCTTACGTCGCCCTGCACGAGCTGGCGCTGGAGAGGATCGTCAGGGCGGCCCCATACAGGGCGGAATACGGCGAGTCGCTGCTCGTGCTGCGGCCCGGCCAGCGGATCAGCGTCCGCGATCTTCTCTACGGCCTGATCTTGCGCAGCGGCAACGATGCCGCCTACGATCTCGCTCGCGCCGCGGCTGGATCGGAGCGGCGCTTCGTCGGCCAGATGAACAGATACGCCGCGGCACTCGGCCTTGCCGACACGCACTACGCCAACCCGATCGGACTCGACCAGCGCGGCAACTACTCCAGCGCCGGCGACCTCGTCGCGCTGACCCGGCGGCTACTCGAGATTCCCGCCTTCGCCAAGATCGCGGCCTCGCGCCGCGCACTGCTGCGCAGCGTCCATCCCCCGCGGCGGATCTCGTCCATCAACGAGCTGCTCTCCTTGGCGCCTTGGGTCAATGGCGTCAAGACCGGCCACACTTTCGGCGCCAAGTACGTCCTGGTTGGCTCGGGTCGGCGCAAGGGGGTCGAGTTGATCGCCGCCGTCGTCGGCACCGAGACTGACGAAGAGCGCTTCGATGACACGCTGAGCCTGCTCGAATATGGCTTCTCGAAGTACCGCAGGCGAGTGCCGATCCACGCCGGGCAGGCGTTCGCCGAGCCGTCGATCCGCTACTCGGGCGGTGCGTTGCCGCTGCGCGCAGCGAGGACCGCCGCGGTCGGCTTGCGGCGCGGCCAGCATCTCTCGGTCAGAGTGCGAGCCCCTGAGGAGGTCGAGGGTCCGCTCGGCCGTGGCGCCGTGCTGGGTCAGGCGGTCGTCTTGGTCGATGGGCTGCGGGCGGCTTCGGTGCCGCTGCGCGCCGGCCGCGCCGTGCCGAAGGCGAGCACACTCGACCGGGTGCGCAGCTTCCTCGACGACAATGTGCTCTGGATCGTGTTGGCGCTGTCCGCGATACTGATCGCAGCCGTCCTTCTGAGGCGCCTTAGGCGACAATGATCCTGACCGTAACCCTCAACGCCGCGATCGACCGCACCGTCGCGGTTCCGAACTTCCGCCTCGGCCACCGTCACCGGGCAGTCGAGAGCCGCACGGTCGCCGGCGGCAAGGGCATCAACGTCGCTCGGGCCCTGCGCCTGCTGGGGCGCCCGGTAGTCGCCGCCGGCTTTGCCGGCGGGCCGACTGGCAACCGCATGCTCGAGCAGTTGCGCAAGGAGGCGATCCTGACCGACTTCACCTGGATCGCGGGCGAGACGCGGATCAACATGGCGGTAATCGACCCGACTTCCGGCGAGCAGACCGAGATCAACGAGCGCGGTCCGGCGGTCAGCCCTGAGGAGGTGGAGCGCTTCGTCGAGCGGCTGCGATACCTCGCCGACGGCGCGAAGATCTGCGTGCTGGCCGGCACCTTGCCGCCCGGCGCCGGGGCGGAGCTCTATGCGCGCCTGGTCGAGGACCTGCGCGATTGCGGCGCCACATCCATCCTCGACTCCGAGGGAGAGGCGATGCTGGCTGGCTTGCGCGCCGGCGCCTCGGTCGTCACCCCCAACGAGCGCGAGGCGGAGGAGCTGGTCGGGCAGGAGTTTGCCGACGGCGACGACTTCGTCCAGGGCCTTTCCGAGCTGGTGCGCCTGGGCGCCGGCGAAGCGGCGATCACGCGGCCTGACGGCTGTGTCGCGGTGGTCGGCCAGGGCGCCGAGCGGCGCGTGCTCGAAGTCCGCACCAAAGCGCTCGAGCCGGTCTCGACGGTTGGCTCAGGCGACGCCTTCCTCGCCGGCTACGTGGCTGGCCTCTACGACGGCCGTGAGCCGGAGCAGTGCCTTGCCTATGGCGTCGCCTGCGGCGCCGAGTCGACCCAGCACTTCGGCGCCGGCACCATCGATCCCAATCGAGTCGAGCGCCTGCTCGACGAGGTCGAGGTGCGTGATCTGGAGGTCCACGCGGAAGTGTAGGCTGACTGTTCACCGCCACAACTTCCCTGGAGGATCGATTTGGAGATCGATATCGGTCGAGGCAAGAAGGGGCGGCGCGCCTACGGATTCGATGACATCGCGATCGTTCCGTCGCGCCGCACCCGCGATCCCGACGACATAGACATCAGCTGGGACCTTGGCCCCTATCGCTTCGAGCTGCCGCTCGTCGCCTCGGCGATGGACGGGGTGGTCAGTCCCGATACCGCCGTCCTCGTCAACCAGATCGGCGGTCTCGGGGTGCTCAACCTGGAGGGAATCTGGACCCGCTTCGAGAACGCCGAGGAGCAGCTGGAGAAGATCGCCGCTGCCCCCAAGCACCTGGCGACCCGGATCATGCAGGAGATCTACGCCCAGCCGGTGCAGCCGGAGCTGATCGGCAAGCGGATCGCCGAGATCAAGGAGCGCGGCGCCGTCGCCTGCGGCTCACTGACCCCGCAGAAGGTGCGCGAGCACTATGAGATCGCGATCGAGGCCGGAATCGACATCCTCGTCATCCAGGGCACGGTGATCTCGGCCGAACACGTCTCGACCACGGTCGAGCCGCTCAACCTGAAGGAGTTCATCTCAGAGGTGCCGGTGCCCACGGTGGTCGGCGGCTGCGCCTCCTACTCGACCGGGCTGCATCTGATGCGGACCGGCGCCGTCGGCGTCCTCGTCGGAGTCGGCCCTGGCGCCGCCTGCACCACGCGCGGCGTGCTTGGGATCGGCGTCCCGCAGGCGACCGCGATCGCCGACGTCGCCGCGGCCCGCGCCCAGCACATGCTGGAGACCGGCGAATACGTCAACGTGATCGCCGACGGCGGCATGCGCACCGGCGGCGACGTCTCCAAGGCGATCGCGGTCGGCGCCGACGCGGTGATGGTCGGCTCGCCGCTCGCCCGTGCCAAGGAGGCGCCCGGTCGCGGCTTCCACTGGGGGATGGCGACCTTCCACCCTTCGCTGCCGCGCGGCACCCGCGTCTCGACCACACAGGACGGGACGATGGAGGAGATCCTGCTCGGCCCCGCCCAGGAGAACGACGGCACCTTCAACCTGATGGGTGCGCTGAAAGCCTCGATGGCCACCACGGGCTATGAGGACATCCGCTCCTTCCAGCGGGCCGAGGTGATGGTCGCTCCGGCGCTGATGAGCGAGGGCAAGAAGCTGCAGAACGAGCAGTCGGTCGGGATGGGCTCGAACGGTCGCGCGGCGGTTTCCGCCGGTGTTGGAGTCGCCGACGACTGAGGCCGGCGCTTCCACGGCGCCGGCCCAGGCCTCCGAGGAGGTTCTCGTCCTTGATTTCGGCGGCCAGTACTCGCAGCTGATCGCGAGGCGGATTCGCGAATGTGGGGTGTTTGCGGAGTTGTTGCCAGCAACTGCATCCGCTGAGTCGATTCGGGAGCGGGCGCCGAAGGGGCTGGTGCTCTCCGGCGGGCCGGCTTCTGTGTACGAGCCCGGTGCGCCGGCGTTTCCTACCGAGTTGCTGGACCTCGGAATCCCGATGCTGGGGATTTGTTATGGCATGCAGGCGATGGTCCAGGCGCTGGGGGGGAAGGTCGAAGCGGCCGAGTCGGGGGAGTTCGGACGCGCCGAATTGACCCTGCGCAATGCTGGTGGCCGTCTGCTGGGCGGGCTGCCGGAGGAGCAGAGCTGCTGGATGAGCCACCGCGACGCCGTCTTCGAGCCCCCGCCCGGCTTCGCCGCGCTCGCCTCCACCCCCGCGTCGCCTGTCGCCGCCTGCGAGGCGCCCGATCGGGGCCTCTACGGGATCCAGTTCCACCCCGAGGTCGTCCACACCCCCTACGGCACCGAGGTCCTGACTCGCTTCCTGCGCGAGATCGCCGGCTGCGAGGAGCAGTGGTCGCCGCAGTCGGTGATCGCCGAGCAGGTGGCGGCGATCCGCGCCCAGGTGGGCGAGGGCAAGGTGATCTGCGGGCTATCCGGCGGGGTCGACTCCTCGGTCGCGGCGCTGCTCGTCCATCAGGCGGTAGGGGAGCAGCTGACCTGCGTCTTCGTCGATCACGGCCTGATGCGGCTCAACGAGGCCGAGCAGGTGGTCGAGGCGTTCGGCCGGTTCGGCATCCCGCTCGTCCACGTCGACGCCGAAGAGCGCTTTCTCGCCAAGCTCGCCGGAGTCGACGACCCCGAGCGCAAGCGCAAGATCATCGGTGAGGAGTTCATCCGTGTCTTCGAGGAGGAGGCGGCGAAGCTTGACGAAGTCCGCTTCCTCGTCCAGGGCACCCTCTACTCGGACGTGATCGAGTCGGGCGGCAGCGATCATGCGGCGACGATCAAGTCCCACCACAACGTCGGCGGCCTGCCCGACGACCTCGAGTTCGAGCTGGTCGAGCCGCTGCGGATGCTGTTCAAGGACGAGGTGCGAGCGGTCGGCGCCGAGCTGGGCATGCCCGAGCGGATGGTCTGGCGCCAGCCCTTCCCGGGGCCGGGTCTGGGGATACGGATCGTCGGCGGCGAGGTGAACAGAGAGCGCCTCGACATCCTCCGTGCGGCCGATGCGATCCTGCAGGAGGAGATCCGCGCCGCCGAGCTCTACCGGCAGCTCTGGCAGTCCTTCTGCGTGCTGCCGGTCGTGCGCTCGGTCGGGGTGCAGGGTGACGGCCGCACCTACGCCTACCCGATCGTGATCCGCGCCGTCACCTCCGACGATGCGATGACCGCAGACTGGGCCCGCCTGCCGTATGACCTGCTCGAGCGCGTCTCCAACCGAATCATCAACGAGATCAAAGACGTCAACCGCGTGGCACTCGATATCTCGTCGAAGCCTCCGGCGACCATAGAGTGGGAGTGATCGGAAGCTAGGGTCGGCGGCGATGCCCTCCTTCGCCGTCTCGATTGCGATCCTCAGCCTCTTGCAGGCGGCGCTCGTCGCCCTGCCGCAGCCGCGCCGGTTCGCCTGGCTCGATGCCTTTCGCAGTCCCTGGTGGGCGCTCGTTCCGGCGCTCTCGATCGTCGTCGTGATTGGGGTCGTCGCCTTGGAGGGCGAATCGGCAACTGTCCTTTCCTGGCTGGCGCTGGTCGCGGTGCCGCCCTTCGCGGCGCTGGCTCTGGGCTGGCTGATCCGCGGCGGCCGCCCCGCCTGGGCGGTGGCGACCGTGCCGTTCTTCGCGCTCGCCTGGGCGTCGCCGGGATCGCTCGCCGGCGAGGCCGCGGCGACGGCGCTGACCGCGCTCGGCTGCGTGGGGCTCGGCTGGCTGCTGGTCTCCGTTGCGCCAGCGTTTTGGTTGAAGCTGGGGATCTATGCGATGGCCGCGGTCGACACCTGGTTTGTCGCCACCGAGTTGCTGCAGGGCCCGAACGCGGTACTCACCGTTGCCGCTCCAGCCGGCCTGCCGCGTCTGCAGGCGATCCATTTTGGCTCCGCCATGATGGGCTTCGGCGATCTCTTCGTCGCCGCAACCCTCGGCTGTCTGCTGGCCCGCAACCGGGGGCGCCAGCGACGCGCCGCCCTGCTGGTTGCCATCCTCGCCCTCGCCTTCGACCTGCTCTTCTTCGCGGTCGACACGCTGCCGGCAACGGTCCCGGTTGCGCTGGCGCTGGCCTTGACCGAGCTGTGCGACCGCCGCGCCCCTAGGCCGCAAAGCGCTTGATCGCCGTCGCAACGGCCGCCGGCTGGTCCTCTGGCGTGGAGCTGTAGGCATCATCGATCCGGACGAGCTCCCATGCCTCAATCAAAAGAGAATGAGTCTCACTCTTATGCTAGATTGCGCTCGCCGGAGCGGACCAAGTCCACCCGCCGCATTCCAATCTCGCCCCGACAAGGAGACTCGATGTCCGCACCGCGCCCTCGCGCCCTCGCCTTCGCTCTCGCCCCGGTCGCCCTCGTCGTCGCGCTTCTCGCCGGCTGCGGGTCCGGCTCCAGCTCAGCCGGCTCCGGCGGCAGGCTGAACGTGGTCGCCGCCGAGGACTTCTGGGGCAGCCTCGCCGAACAGCTGGGTGGGGACCGGGTGCAGGTGACCAACATCATCACCAATCCGGCAGCCGATCCACATGACTACGAACCGACCAGCGAAGATGCGCGCACGATGGCCGGCGCCCAACTGGCGATCGTCAACGGCATCGGCTACGACCAGTGGGCAACGAAGTTGCTCGCCGCCAACCCCAGCTCGGGGCGAACGGTTTTGACGGTCGGCGATCTGCTGGGGCTGAAGGACGGCGACAACCCACACCAGTGGTACTCGCCCACCTCGGTGCAGATGCTGATCGAAGAGATAACCGCCGACTACAAGAAGGCGGATCCCGGCCACGACTCCTACTTCGACCAGCAGCGCGCCGCCTTCGAAGCCAAAGGCCTGGCCGAATACCACGGCCTGATCTCCCAGATCAAGGCCCGCTACGGCGGAACCCCGGTTGGGGCCTCGGAGAGCATCTTCGAACCGCTGGCTCCGGCGCTCGGCCTGAAGCTGATCACGCCTCAAGGCTTCCTGGACGCGATTTCCGAGGGAACCGAACCCACCCCAGCCGACAAGGCCACAACTGACAAGCAGATCGCCGACAAGCAGATCGAGGTTTGGGTCTACAACAGCCAGAATGCAACCCCCGACGTACAGCGTCTCAACGAAGCCGCCAAATCGGCGGCGATCCCGATCTCCACGGTCACGGAGACGATGACGCCCGAGGGAGCCAGCTTCCAGGCTTGGATGTCACGGCAATTGGAGGAATTGCGAACGGCGCTCGCCAAGGCCGCCGAAAGGGAATGAGCATGCAGGCACCGCTCGTCGAGCCCGTCGAGCCCATTGAGCAACCGGCCGCGGAGGAGGCGATAAGCCTCCATGGCGCTACCGCCAGGCGCGGCGGCCGTCCCATATGGTCGGGTGTCGACCTCAGCGTCGGCCAGGGAGAGTTCGTCGCGGTCCTCGGTCCCAACGGGTCCGGGAAGTCGACGCTGGTCTACGTGCTGCTCGGGCTGCTGCCGCTCAGCGAAGGCAGGGCAACGGTCCTTGGCCGCCCGCCCGGGGCCGCGAAATCCCAGATTGGCTACCTGCCGCAGCGGCGCAGCTTCGACTCGGGGACGCGGATTCGCGGCGCAGACCTGGTGCGCCTCGGCCTCGACGGGACGCGCTGGGGATTCCCGCTGCCGGCGGCGCTGAGTGCAACCGGGCGGGCCGCCAGACGCCGGGTTCAGGAGACGATCGAGCTGGTTGGCGCCGGCTCCTGCGCCTGGCGTCCGATCGGGGCGCTCTCCGGCGGGGAGCAGCAGCGGCTGTTGATCGCCCAGGCGCTCGTTCGCCGTCCACGGATGCTATTGCTCGACGAGCCTCTCGACAGCCTCGACCTCAGCAACCAGGGCGCGGTGGCGGCACTCGTGCAACGGATCTGCGAGAGCGAGGGAGTGACGGTGCTGCTGGTCGCCCACGACGTCAACCCGATCCTGCCTTACCTGGACCGGGTGATCTACTTCGCCGGCGGCCGGGGCGTCGAAGGCACCCCGCGCCAGGTGATCGACGGCCCCACCCTGAGCGGCCTCTACGGCGTGCCGGTCGAGGTGTTGGAGACCTCCGACGGCCGCCTCGTCGTCGTCGGCACGCCCGAGCCACCCGCCCACCACCACTCGCGCCATGAGCACGACCACTGAGCTCGCCGGCCTCTCCTGGCATCCGGTCAGCGACTTCGAAGCGCTGACCGAATTCCCGTTCATGGTGCAGGCGCTCCAGGCTGGGACGATCGTCGCCGTGATGGCCGGGACGATCGGCTGGTTCATGGTCCTGCGCCGCCAGGTATTTGCCGGCCACACCCTCTCGGTGATCGCCTTTCCCGGTGCCGCCGGCGCCACTCTGGCGGGGCTGCCACTGGCGCTCGGCTACTTCGGTGCCTGCGGCGTCGGGGCGCTGGTGCTGTCGCGGGTCAGCCGCTCCGAGGAGAGCGGCCTCAGCAGCGAGTCCGCCGCGATCGGCACCGTAGGGGCCTTCGGCCTCGGCCTGGGATTCCTCTTCGTCAGCCTCTACGGCGGTCAGCTCACCAGCCTGGAGTCGCTGCTCTTCGGGACCTTCCTCGGGATCACCGCTGCCCAGGTGCAGACCTTGCTGTGGATCGGCCTAGCCGCGCTCGCGATCCTCGCCCTGATCGGCCGGCCGCTGCTGTTCGCCTCGGTCGACGGGGCTGTCGCCCGCGCCGCCGGCGTGCCGGCTGAGGCGCTCGCTCTGGCCTTCCTGCTCCTTCTCGGGCTGGCGGTGGCGGCGACCGCCGAGATAACCGGCGCCCTGCTGGTCTTCGCCCTGCTGGTAACCCCGGCGGCGACCGCCCAGCAGGTCACCGCGCGCCCCGGTCCGGGCCTGGCGCTCTCTGTGGCACTTGCCCTCGCGGTCACCTGGCTCGGCCTCGGCATCGCCTACTTCTCGCCCTACCCGGTCGGGTTCTGGGTGACGAGCCTGTCCTTCGGCCTCTACCTGGTGGTGCGACTCCTGCTCATCGCCCTCGCGCGTCTTCACCATTCGCAGCCCCTCGGAGCGCCAGCCTGATGTTCGCCCACGAGTTCATGCGCAACGCCTTCCTGGCCGGCACCTTCGTCGCGGTGGCCTGTGGTCTCGCCGGCTACTTCGTCGTCCTGCGCAGCCAGGTCTTCGCCGGCGATGCGCTAAGCCATGTCGCCTTCACGGGGGCGCTGGCCGCGGCGGCGGCGGGGGTCGACATCAGACTGGGTCTCTTCGTCGCGACGATCGCGGTGGCTCTGGGGATGGGGCTGCTCGGGGACAGGGCGCGACCCGACGACGTCGTGATCGGCTCGGTCTTCGCCTGGGTGCTTGGGCTCGGGGCGCTCTTCCTCTCCATCTTCGTCAGCGGCTCCAGCGGTTCCAACGGCACCGCCGCGGTGCGGGTCCTCTTTGGCTCGATCCTCGGCCTGTCGGCCGTCGACGCTCGCTTCGCGGCGGTGATCGCGATCCTCGTTGCGCTGGCCCTGCTGGCGATCGCGCGACCCCTGCTCTTCGCCTCGCTGGACCCCGATGTCGCTGGCAGCCTCGGCCTGCCGCTGCGCGCGGTGGGCGTCGGTTTCTTCGTCCTCCTGGCCGTGGTCGCGGCGGAGGCGACCCAGGCGGTCGGCGCCCTGCTGCTGCTCGGCTTGCTCGCTGCCCCCGGCGGCGCCGCGCGGCTTCTCACCGACAGCCCCTGGCGCGGCCTGGCGCTGTCCGCCGTCCTTGCACTCGCCTCGATGTGGGGTGGGCTGGTGCTCAGCTACGAGATCGTCTCGCTGCCGCCCAGCTTCGCGGTGATCGCGATCGCCAGCGCACTCTTCGCATTCGCTGCCCTTCGTGCCCGGCTGCGCTCTGGCAATCGCTCCGCGGCGCCGGTCCCCTTGATGAATCGCGGAGAGGCCGATCTCTAGGATCGAAGCATGAAGACCGTCACGCAGACACAGTGGGCCGAGCATGCCGTCGCCGCCCTGCTGGCGGCCGGCTATCGCCACGGAGGCGCCCGTACCGCCGTGGTCGAAGCGCTCGCCCGCCACGACTGCGCCGTCACCGCGCTGGAGCTGGACGATGAGCTGCGCCGCCGCAAGCCCGCGGTCGGTCGCGCCAGCATCTACCGCGCCCTCGAGCAGCTCGAGCGGCTCGGCCTGCTGCGGCGCCTCGAGGTCTCCCGTGGGATTGCCGGCTACGAGCGGATCGAGCCGAGCGGCGAGCACCACCATCACGCGATCTGTCGCGACTGCGGTCGCATGATCCCCTTCGAGGACGCCTCGCTGGAGCGCGCGATCGACGAGGTCAGCGGCCGGATGAGCTTCGATGCCGCCGAGCACGAGGTGGTCATCCGCGGTCTCTGCGAGCGCTGCGCCGACTGATTCGCTGCTTCAGCAATCCCCGGTGTCTGACCGAGGCGGCGCTACCTGCTCGCCGAGATCGAATTCGACGCAGCTTTTGCGGTCGAGCCCGATCCATTCGGCGCCAGGTGAGTGCCCGATGCCAGCACTCCGACGGCAAGGATCGCCGCAGTGGCCAGTTTGAATCGGCGAGGACTGATCCAGTTCGGCTGATGGGCGGCCAACCAGGCCCGTATCCCGGTCGCCGCCGCGCCGGCGGTCATCGCCGAGGCCATGCACTGAATGCACATCGCGCTTCAGGCTAGCGCCTCAGCTGTAGCTGTCCCATTCCTGGAGGTAGGGCAGCGGGTCGATCGGGCTGCCACCCTCGTACCAGCCGGGGGCGGTCCAGATCTCGAAATGGAGGTGGCAGGCGGTGGCGTCGCCGGTCTGGCCGACCACCCCGATCGGTTCTCCGGTGCGGACCGTCATCCCCTCCTGCAGCGGCGAGGGTTCGAGCAGGTGCATGTAGGCCATGTCGAAACTCGTGCCCTTGCCGTCGATGACTATGTAGTTGCCGGCGGCGCCTTGGTATCCCGAGTACTGAACGCGGCCGCCGCGGGCGGCGATCAGCGGCGTTCCGCACTTTGCCATCACGTCCTGGCCCTCGTGGGTGTGGCCGGAGCGAGCTGCTCCGAAACGGCCGGCGGCGCCGCCGTAGTCGTGGGCGCCGAGGATCGGGAAGGCGTAGCCATAGAGGTCGAAGCTGAGGCTGAGGGATGCCGAGGATGCCGACGAGGAGGCGCGGCGAGGCAACTGACCTCCGGCCTGCGGCACGATCCGGAACGAGTAGTGGCCGCTCGGGGCCGGCCGCCCTTCGCCCGTGGTCCCGTCCCAGCGGACGCTGTCGGGGGTTCCGGGGGCGACGTCGTTGCGGTAGAAGCTCTTCATCACTTCGCCGCTGTCGGCGACGAGGTCGATGCGGAGGTCGTTGGTCGCCTGGTCGCTGCCGATTTCGTAGCGCAGGCGCGGATTGCTGACGCCGTAGTAGAAGGACTTTCGGGGCCAGGTCTTGGCCGAGACCAGGCTCAGCGCGCCATCGCTCGGGGCCGGGTCGGGCGAGCCGCTCTGGCTGGGCGGCGGCGGGGGGCTGCCGCTCGGCGTCGGCGCGCCACCGGTCGAGGCCGAGGCGATCGCGGCAGGGCTCGCCAGGATCGCGGTAAGCGCGATCGTCACTGCAAGTACAACCAGCCATGCGCCGCGTGCCACGTGCCCTCTCTTTCGTTTGCCTGCGGAGTTAGCTGTCGGGCTCGCGCTGAAAGAGATGCGCTACGGATCGTTCTTCGTCCGATTCGCCCCTGGGACCTGCAAGGTCCCTGCGGTTCCTCCGCTCCCGCCCGATGGTCGGACGGGATTAGGCAGTTGCTGGCGCGGCAGTATAAACGCTCCTACGGCTATGATCCGCCGGCCGCGCTGGGTGCTCCGCGCGGTTTTTGCACGATGAAGACCTACGTCGCCACAGCCGCCGACCGCCAGCGAGACTGGTATGTCGTCGATGCCGAGGGCCAGACCCTGGGCCGGGTGGCGACGCGAATCGCCGATGCCTTGCGCGGTAAGCGCAAGCCCGAGTACACCCCCCACGTCGACACCGGCGACTTCGTCGTCGTCGTCAACGCGGAGAAGATCCATGTGACCGGGAAAAAGATGGAGCAGAAGCGCTACTGGCGCCACAGCGGCTATCCGGGTGGGATCAAGTCCCGCACCCTGGCCGAGATGCTCGACCGCCGCCCCGAGGAGGTGATCCGCAAGGCGGTGAAGGGGATGTTGCCCCGCAACCGCCTCGCCCGCAAGCAGCTGACCAAGCTCAAGGTCTACGCCGGGCCGGATCACCCGCACGCGGCGCAGAAACCACAGCCGATGGAGATCAAGTGATGGAAGACGAGCCGCAGAACGAGACTTCGGACGATCAGCAGGCCGAGGACCCCACTCCCATGCCACCCGCGGAGGAGACCTCCGGGGATCAGGACGAGGCGCCTGCGGAGGAGCCCGCCGAGGCTCCCCTGGCCGAGCAGGAGGAGGCTGAGCCCGAGGCTGCAGAGGAGCTTGAGGCTGCAGAGGAGCCCGAGGCTGCAGAGGAGCTTGAGGAGCCCAAGGGCGAGAAGAAGAAGGACGCTATTCCCGGGGCGGACCTGGAGCCGATCTCAGTTGAGTCGGACGAGCGGCCGCTTAGCGCTGAGGAGAAGGCGCGCAAGGAAGCCGAGGAGGAGGAGCGGGCGCGGCGTGAGGCGGCGCTGACCGGCGACTCCGACGAGGAGGAGCAGGCGGCGAGCCGAGCCCCCGCCAAGATGGAGGGCGGCTCCCGTTACCTGGCGACCGGCAAACGGAAGAACGCGATAGCTCGTGTAACCCTGTTGCCGGGGAGCGGCAAGATCGAGGTCAACGGCCGCCCCCTCGAGGAGTTCTTTCCCCGTCCCCTGCATCAGACGACGGCAACCCAGCCACTTGCGATCACCGGCTATGAGAGCAGCGTCGACGTTCGAGTCAGGGTCCACGGCGGCGGCGTCAGCGGACAGGCCGGCGCCATGCGCCACGGCATCGCCCGTGCCCTGACCGAGGTCGACCCCGAGCTTCGCGGCGAGCTCAAGCGGCGCGGCTTCCTCACCCGCGACGCGCGCGCCAAGGAGAGGCGCAAGGCCGGGCTCAAGAAGGCCCGCAAGCGCCCGCAGTTCTCCAAGCGCTGACGAGGTCGATGTGAGCGCGGAGCGCAAGCTCTTCGGAACCGACGGGGTCCGGGGGGAGGCTGGGACGTTCCTCACCGCGGAGCTGGCTCTCGCTCTGGGCCGGGCCGCGACCGCATCGTTGGAGGCCGCCCGGCCGCAGGTGCTGATCGTTCGCGACACGCGCGAGTCGGGACCGATGCTGGAAGCTGCCCTGGCCGCCGGCGTCGCCGAGGCCGGCGGCGACGCCCTGCTCGGCGGAGTCCTGCCGACGCCCGCTGCCGCAGTTCTCGTTCGCCGCCTCGGGCTCGACCTCGCCGCGGTCGTCTCCGCCTCACACAATCCCTACAAGGACAACGGCATCAAGTTCTTCAGCGGCAACGGGACCAAGCTCGGCGACGAGGCCGAGGCCGAGATCGAGGCGGTGCTCGAGGCCGGCTCACAGCCCGCCGCCCCGGGGCGCGTTCGCGAGCTGAACGGCGGCGTCGAGGACTACCTGCGCGCCCTCGAGGCGGCGTTCCCGCTCGATCTCTCGGGTGTCAAGGTCGCGCTCGACTGTGCCAACGGCGCCACCCACCGCGTTGCCCCTGCGATCTTCGAGCGGCTTGGCGCCGAGGTCGAGGCGGTCGCCGCCGAGCCCGATGGCCGCAACATCAACGACGGTTGCGGCTCGACCCACCTTGGCAACCTCGCCGAGCACATCGCCTCTTCTGGGGCCGCGATCGGCTTCGCCTTCGACGGCGACGGCGACCGGGTGTTGGCGGTTGACGGCGGTGGCCGAGCTCACGACGGCGACGAGCTGATCGCCCTGCTGGCGACCGGTATGGCCGAGCGCGGTGAGCTGGGCGGAGGCGTCGCCGTGACCGTGATGAGCAACTACGGCTTCCACCGAGCGATGGAGGAGGCAGGGATCGATGTCGCAATCACCAAGGTCGGCGACCGCTACGTCCTCGACGAGCTGCGCGACCGCGACTGGGCCCTCGGCGGCGAGCAGTCGGGGCACATCATCGACATGCATTTCGCCGCGACCGGCGACGGGATCGCCGCGGCGCTGATGGCCATGCGCGAGCTCGCCGGCCGTGATCTCGCCACGGTCGAGGCGATGGAGAAGCTGCCGCAGACCCTGGTCAACGTCGAGGTCGCCGACCGTGAGGCGATCGCCGGCGCCGCTGCGGTCTGGGAGGCGGTCGAGCGCGAGGGCGCCGAGCTCGAGGGCCGTGGCCGCGTCCTCCTGCGCCCCTCCGGCACCGAGCCCCTGGTCCGCGTCATGGTCGAGGCGCCCAGCGCCGTGGAGGCCGACGCGGTCTGCAAGCGCCTTGCCGACCTGGTCCGCTCCGAGCTGGGCTGAGCAGCTCACCGTCTACGCTTGACGACTTCCTATGTGCGGAATCGTCGGATACGTCGGGGAGCGTCCCTGTCGCGATCTCCTGGTCGCCGGCCTGGAGAAGCTCGAGTACCGCGGCTATGACTCGGCCGGCGTCTCGGTGATCGAGGACGACCGGGTCGACAGCGTGCGCGCGGTCGGCAACCTCGCCAACCTGCGGGCGGCGATGGACGAGCAGGCGCAGGGAGGCGGCGTCGCGGTCGCCGCGGAGCCGGCGACGACCGGTGTCGCCCACACCCGCTGGGCGACCCACGGCCGCGTCACCGAGGAGAACGCCCATCCGCACAGCGACAACTCCAATCGGGTCCACATCGTCCTCAACGGCATCGTCGAGAACCATGCCAAGCTGCGCGCGCGGCTCGAGTCCGAAGGGCAGGAGTTCAGCTCGGAAACCGACGCCGAGGTCGTCGCCCACCTGATCGCCGGCCACTACGACGGCGACCTGGCCGCGGCCGTCCGCGCCGCCTTTGCCGAGCTGCGCGGCCACTACGCCTTCGTCGCGATGCACGCCGACAGCCCCGGTCGCCTGGTCGGGGCCCGCAAGGAGTGCCCGCTCGTCGCCGGCGTGGGCGACGGGGAGACCTTCCTCGCCTCGGCGATCCCCGCCTTCCTCGCCGAGACGCGCCGGGCGGTGGCGATCGAAAACGACGAGATCGTCACGATCGACCGCTCGGGCGTGACGATCACCGACGCCGAGGGCAGCCCGGTCGAGCGTGCGGCGGAGGAGATCGACTGGGACGAAGCCACCGCGGAGAAGGGGGGCTATGAGACCTTCATGCTGAAGGAGATTCACGAACAGGCCGACGCGGTCGCCGAAACGATCGCCGACCGCCTGCCGGGCGACGAGGGCGTCGACCTCTCCGAGCTGGAGATCGACGACGACTTCCTGCGCGGCCTGAGGCGGATCGTGATCGTTGCCTGCGGCACCTCCTACCACGCCGGCCTGGTCGGGCGCTACGCGATCGAGGAATGGGCGCGGGTGCCGGTCGAGATGGACGTCGCCTCCGAGTACCGCTACCGCAACCCGGTGGTGGGGGAGGGCGACCTGGTGATCGGCATCACCCAGTCCGGCGAGACCGCCGACACGCTGGCGGCGATGCGGCTGGCCCGCGAGCGCGGCGCGACCGTGCTTGCGATCACCAACGTGCTGGGCAGCCAGGCGACCCGCGATGCCGACGCGGTCCTCTACACCCGCAGTGGCCTGGAGATCAGCGTCGCGGCGACCAAGACGTTCGTCGCCCAGGTCGCGGCGATGTACCTGATCGGGCTGCGGCTGGCGGAGCTGCGCGAGACGCTCCCACGCGAGCGCCTGGCCGAGCTGGTGGCTGAGATGAAGTCGTTGCCCTCGAAGGTCGAGACGACGCTGGCGAGCTGCGAGGACCGCGTCCGCGAGGTCGCCGCCGCCCACTCCGACCAGCAGTTCTTCCTCTACCTCGGCCGCCACATCGGCCTGCCGGTCTGCCTCGAGGGGGCGCTGAAGCTGAAGGAGATCTCCTACATCCCCACCGACGCCTATGCGGCGGGCGAGATGAAGCACGGCCCGATAGCCCTGCTCGACGAGTCGACGCCGGTCGTCTGCGTGGCAACTGACAGCCCGATCCTCGGCAAGGTGCTCTCGAACGTCGAAGAGGTGCGGGCGCGCGGTGCCGAGACGATCGCGATCGTGACCGCAGGCGACGAGCGGGCAGGTGAGGTCGCCGAGCAGGCGATCGAGGTCGCCGCCAGCGACTGGATGCTGCAGCCGATCCTGGCGATCCTGCCGTTGCAGCTGCTCGCCTACGACATTGCCCGCGCCCGCGGGCTCAACGTCGATCAGCCTCGGAATCTGGCCAAGACGGTCACGGTCGAGTGACGGCCGGTGGCCGGCTAGGATGCCGGGCCGCATGAAGTCTCGTTTCCTCTTCGTGGCGCTTGCCGTGGCCGCCCTGATCGCCGTTGCCGCCGGTTGCGGTGGCGGCTCGTCGGGCTCCAAGGTCGCCGACCTCGCGCCTCCCGGCACGCCGGTCTTCATCGAAGGCGCCCTGCGGCCGGCGGGCGCGCTGAAGTCGAATATCGACGCGATCGCAAAGCAGGTGGCCGGGATCGACAACCTCGGGGCCTACATCGTCTCCAAATTGGAAAGCTCGGCGCGAGGCAACGGCGAGCCGTTCGACTACGCGAAGGAAGTCGAGCCCTGGCTGGGCGAGAGAGCGGGCGTCCTCTTCGAGAAGTTCGACGGCAACAACTTCAGCGGAGCTGGGGCGATCGTCGAATCCATCGATACGGGCGCGACGCAGGAATTCATCGACACTCAGGTCAAGGCCAGCAACGACCCCTACCGCGCCGTCTCCTATGAAGGGGTCGACTACGAGATTGGCGGCTCGGAAGGAAACGCGATCGGCGTCATCGGCGACTTCCTCGTCGTCGCGGAAGGGGCCCAAGTCTTCAAGGAAGCCGTGAAAGCCTCGCAGGGGGACTCGCTCGCGGCCGAAGACACCTTTGCCAGCGCGATCTCGGCCGCCTCGGACGGCAGCCTCGCCGACGTCTACGTAGACGTCGGCAACCTGATCGACCAGTCGGGCGGCCAGATCGACCCGACGGCTCGCCAGATCCTGCAGAACGCCGGCATCGACCCCAGCGAAGCGACCGCGGTCGCCAGCATCGTGCCGGGCTCCGGCCAGGTCACGATCGAGCTGAGCAGCGACCTGGCCGGCAAGGAAGCGCCGACGGGCGATGCTTCCGCGCTGCTCGGCGAACTGCCCGGCAATGCGTTTGCCGGCATCGCGGTGTCCGGCTTCGGCAAGCAGGTCAAGGAAGCGATCGACAGCCTCGACGAAAAAGGAGTTCCCGGCACGATCCCGCCGAACCAGCTGAAGAAGGGCCTGAAAGAACTCGGCATCGACCTGGAAGCGCTGACGAAATCGCTGCAGGACGGTGGAGTGTTTGCCGTCGGCGACAGCGAGAACAGCCTCGGTGGCGCCCTGGTGCTGACGACCAAGGGCTCGCAGGCGACCGAAACGATCGCCAACATCGGCAAGCTGCTCCGCGGCGTCCACGTCGCCGGCGTGACGGCGCTGAGCGGCAAGTACGACGGCTTCTCGGTCCGCAGCCCCGAACTGGGCAACAAGCCGCTGGTCGTCGTCGCCAGGGAAGGGCGGATCGCGATCGGCTACGGCCTGCCAGCGGCGCTGAACGGCCTGCTCTCGGAATCGGGCAAGGGCAAGACGCTCTCCGAAAACCCGGCCTACGGCGACGCCGTGGCGGCGCTCGGCGAGACGCCGATCGGCGGCTTCGCCGACGGGCCTGCGGCGCTGAGCCTTGCCGACTCGCTCATCTCCGAAAGCGGCTTCGAGGAAGCGAAGAAGTACTTGAAGCACGTCCGCTTCCTGGCTCTCGGCTCCGCCACCCAGGGAGAACTGGCGATGGCGAAGCTGATCGTCGGCCTGAAGTAGACCTGATCGATCGACACGATCTGAGTGTAGGTTGGCGTCGTGTCGATCTGGAAGTGGCTCGGCGTCGTGGGGGCGGCCCTGGTGGTCGGGATCCTCGCTGGGGGCGTGCTCGTCTTCGCCTTGAAGGCGAGCAACGAATCCAACCCGCTGGCGCCGGACGAGGGTAGGGCGTTCGCGCCGGTCGAGGGCCGAGAAGCTGGAGAACTGGCAAGTCGATTCCGCCCCCGGCTGATGTTCGACAGCAGCGAGAAGTGGCGGCCACAGTCGATCGCGAGCCTACTTGCAGAGAAAGGGCCCGATGGGAGGCCCCTGCACGAATTCTGCATCCGCTCGCTCGGCAAGGAAGACGAATGCGAGCCGGTCGGCAGCATCGAGCAGTTCGAAACGCTCGTGGCGGAAAACCGTGCGCTCGGCAACTCCACCTACCTGGACATCAACGGCAAGAGCGGTGAATACAAGGCGCCGGAACGTGACCCCGCTTGCCGGCAGAGCGGGCTGCTCGACTGCGACAACCAGCCGGGATCGGCGATCTATTACCACGTCACCTCCTCCAACGAACGCTTCTACATCGACTACTGGTGGTTCCTGCGCTTCAATCACTTCGGCCTGACGAGCTGCTCGACCGGGTCGAGCGGGATATGCGACGAGCACGAGGGCGACTGGGAGGGGGTCACCCTGGTCACCGCGCCCGAAGACGCCCACACGCTTGACTACGTTGTCTACGCGGCCCACAAGGGCACCTTCCGCTACCCCGCCCCGCCGCCCAAACACCACAGCCAGCGGCCGGTCGTGTACGTCGCCACCGGCAGTCACGCTTCCTATCCGCGTCCGTGCAAGGCCCTGATCTCCTGCTGGCAGCCGAACGTCTTCGGCGGGATCGCCCACGTGCCTGAGACCGACATCGACGGGCGGCGGCCGTGGGCGCGAAACGACGAAGTCTGCAAGCCCGGCGGCGCCGGCTCCTGTCTGCGCCCCCTGCCCAGCGCAGAACCCGGGCAAACCACGTGGACCACCTGGGCGGGACTCTGGGGCGCGACCTGCGGTACGCGCTGTCACGCCCAACATCCCCAGTCTCCGGCATCGCCTGGCCTGCAGACTCGTTTCCACACGCCCTGGTGCTCGACCCAGAACGGCGCGCTCACCTGCGACTCAGCCGCCCAGGGCTGCAGCGACTGGCTCGGCCCGGTCGTCTCGGTGCTTGCCTGCAATCCGAGCGCGCTCGCGCGTGGGCTGCGGACCCCGGAAGAACTTCCCAGTGGTGGGCTCACACTTACGGTGACCACCCCCAAGGGCAAGAGGAGCAGGCTCAGCGCGACCACGCGCGGGATCGTCCAGGCTCTCGGCGCCCCGCTCCGCCCCGGTAGTCACGTGGTCGTGAGCGATGCCGGTTCGAGCACGGAAATCCTGCTCCGCGCCGCGCAGGGCAACCGGCTGCTGGAGGCCCGTTTCGGCTCCTTCGCGGCGGGCGAGTCCGGGAAGACCTTCGAAATCACCGTCAAGCCGTCGCGACAAGGGGTGCCCCTATTGCGCGCGATCCGCAACGACGGCGCCCGGATTCCTCCGGTCGAACGACGGCGGGTGACGCTGAAACCCGGCTAGCAGCGCCCACATCGGCTGCGCCCATTGCCATCGCTGAAGGGGTGGATCAGAACCGGGTTCAGGTGGGGCTGTTGCCGCCTTCACCGGCACCGGGCTCTCGTCGCGGCGACGGAATGACGTTTTGTAAATGAGCGGCGCTGATTTCCCGAGTTGGCAGGCGCCGGGTTAGGCTGGATCGATGGAGCCCTGGCTTTCGCCCCTCTACGACGCCGAAGGGATGCGGGCTGTCGATCGCTGGGCGATCGAGGAGATGGGGGTGCCCTCGCTGGAGCTGATGGAGGCGGCCGGCCGGGCGGTTGCCGAGGCGGTCGGCGAGCTGGCGCTCGAGGGGCCGGTGCGGGTCGTCTGCGGCAAGGGCAACAACGCCGGCGACGGGTTGGTTGCCGCCCGGTACCTGGCGGAGGCCGGTTTCGAGGTCGAGGCGCTGCTGCTCTGGCCGGCCGAGGAGCTGAGCGGCGATGCCGCGGCAAACTTGGAGCGCTTCGCCGCTGCCTATGTGAGCGGCGATCTCGCGCCGCGGCTGGCTGATTCTGGGGCGATCGTCGATGCGATCTTCGGCACCGGCTTCACCGGCGAGCCGCGCGAGCCGGCCCTTGTGGCGATCACCGCGATCGATGCCTGCGGCGCCCCGGTCATCGCTTGCGACATCGCCTCCGGCGTCGACGCCTCGAGCGGCGAGGTGGCGGGCGCCGCAGTCGAGGCGGACTTCACTGTCAGCTTTCACGCTGCCAAGGTGGGCCATCGGGTCGCCCCCGGCAAGTGGCACACCGGCGCGCTGCGGGTGACCCCGATCGGGATCCCAGACGGCGCGCCGGGGGAGCCTGTGGCCGGCACGATCGACACCTCGGTGCTCGAGCTGGCGCCACGTCGCGGGTCCCGATCGACCAAGTTCAGCTCCGGCCAGGTGACGATCGCGGGTGGCTCGCGCGGGTTGACCGGCGCCGTACAGATGTCCTCGCGGTCGGCGATCCGGGCGGGAGCGGGCTACGCGACGGTGGCGGTGCCGGCCGACCTCGAGCCGATCTTCGAGCAGGGCCAGCCTGAGGTGATGTCGGTCGGCTGCCCGGGTGGTGACGGCTGCCTCACGGCGGCCTCGGCCAAGCCCCTGCTGCGCGCCTTCGAGCGCGCCGCCGCCGGCGTCCTCGGCCCGGGCCTTGGCCGCGACCCTGGCTCGGTCGAGCTGGCCCGCGAGGTGCTCGGCGCGATCGAGGCCCCGCTGGTGCTCGACGCCGACGGCCTCAACGCCTTCGCCGGCGAGCTCGGCCGGATCGCTGCGCGCGAAGCGCCGACGGTGCTCACGCCGCACGCGGGGGAGCTGGGACGTCTGCTCGGTCGCTCCTCGGAGGAAATCTCCGAGCGCCGCCTCGCCGCGGCGCGCGAGGCGGCGCGCGCCGCCGCTGCCGTGGTCGTGCTCAAGGGCGACGACACGATCGTCACCGACGGCGAGCGGGTCGCCGTCAACTCCCTTTCCGCACCCGCCCTCGCCACCGCCGGCACTGGGGACGTGCTCTCCGGCATCGCTGCGGCGATGCTCGCTCGCGGCCTCGAGCCCTTTGCCGCGGCCTGCGCGGCGGTCATCGCCCATGCCCGCGCCGGCCGCGATGCCGGCACCCGTATCGGCGCCGCCGAGTCGGTGATCGCCACCGACGTGATCGACTCGATCGCGGTGGGGATGTCTCCAGACCTCGCCGTCGAATAATCTCGCCGGGATGAAGACCGCCGCCGAGATCATGGACAGATCCGTTCCGACCGTCTCACCGGAGGCCGATGCCCGCAGCGCGATCGAGCTGCTGGCAAAGACCGACAAGAGCGCGATCGCCGTCGTCGACGAGGATCGCCGCGTGGTCGGGATCGTCAGCGAGTCCGACCTGATCCTCAGCGACGAGGAGTCCGACCTCCACCTTCCCCACTACCTCAACATCATGGGCGGCATCGTCTTCGTCGGCTCGATGAAGGGCTTCGAGAAGCGGCTCGAGAAGGCATTCGCGACCAAGGTCTCGGAGCTGATGACCGCCGACCCGGTCGTCGTCCACGACTACGCGAGCGCCGAGACGGTGGCGAGGACGATCGCCGACAAGCATCACAATCATCTCCCCGTGGTCGACGACGAGGGCCGTTTTGTCGGAATGGTCACGCGGGCCGACGCGCTGGCTGCGCTCGTGGAGTAGCGATGGCGCGGGCGGTCGCCCGGATCGACCTCGGCGCGGTGCGGGACAACTGCGCCCGGCTGAAGGCTGAGCTCGACTCGGGCGCGGAGCTCTGCGCGGTGGTCAAGGCCGACGGCTACGGGCACGGCGACGTGGCCTGCGCCGAGGCGGCTCTGGCGGGCGGCGCGACGCGGCTGGCGGTCGCCACCGCCGGCGAGGCCGAGCGGATCGGTCGTCGCTTCGCCCATGTCCCTCTGCTGACGATGGGGGCGCTGGTCCCGGAGGAGCTCGACACGGCGCTCGAGGCGGGCTCGGAGGTGGCGGCCTGGCGCCGCGGCTTCCTCGACCTGGTCGCCGCGCGGGCTCGCGCCCACGGCCGCCCGGCGCGGGTCCACGTCAAGCACGACAGCGGCATGGGCAGGCTCGGCAGCCCAGATCCGGCGGAGGTGCTGGACCTGTTGCGCGCCTGTGCGGAGAGCACTGACCTGGAGCCGGTCGGGGTCTGGACCCACTTCGCCACCGCCGACGAACCGGATTCCGGCTTCTTCGACCAGCAGCTTGATCGCTTCGCCGCGGTGGCCGAGGCGGCCAGGGGCGAGTTTCCCGGGATCGCTGTCCATGCCGCCAACAGCGCCGCGGTCTTCCGCGACCGCCGCTCGCACTTCGACATGGCGCGCTGCGGTGTCGCCGTCTACGGCCTCGATCCCTTCCAGGGCGACCCGACGGAGCGGGGCCTGCGCCCGGCGCTGTCCCTGCGCTCGTATGTGGCGGACGTGAAGCGCTTCGAGCCGGGCGACAGCGCCGGTTACGGCCAGACCTGGCGGGCCGAGCGGGAGACCTGCGTCGGCGTGCTGCCGCTGGGCTACGGCGACGGGGTCCGGCGCGGTCTATCCAACAACGGCGAGGTGCTCGTCGGCGGCCGTCGTTTCCCTCTGGTCGGCACGGTCTCGATGGACAACGTGACGGTCGACCTCGGCCCCGACACCGACGTCGAGCCTGGCGCCGAGGCGGTGTTGATCGGCGCGCAGGACGGGGAGACGATCCTCGCCGAGGACCTGGCAAATCGGCTGGGCACGATCAACTACGAGATCACCTGCGGTATCTCGGCCCGCGTTCCCAGGGTGGAGGGGTGAGCCTCTCCGACAGCCTCGATGCCTCGCCTCTTGTCGGCCTTGCCCGGCGGGCGCTGGCGGGGGATCCCAGGATCTGGATCGCCGGAGGGGCGGTGCGTGACGCCGCCCTCGGTCGTGAGGTCACCGACCTCGACCTCGCGGTCGCAGGCGATCCCGAGCAGACCGCGAAGGCGGTCGCGCGCGAGGGCGAAGGGCACGCCTTCGAGCTCTCGGCCGAGTTCGCGACCTGGAGGGCCGTGGCGCGCGACCACCGCTGGCAGGTCGACGCCACCGCCCTGCGCGGCGAGACGATCGAGGCCGATCTGGCCGCGCGCGACTTCAGCCTGGGCGCGGTCGCGGTTCCGCTCGCGGGCGGCGAGCCGATCGATCCCTATGGCGGCATCGGCGATCTCGAGCGGCGCCTGCTGCGGGTGGTCGCCAAGGACAGCTTCCGCGCCGATCCACTGCGTCTGCTGCGCGCGGCTCGCCTCGCCGTCGATCTCGGGCTGGACGTGGATCCCGGCACCCTGGCCCTGGCCAGGTCGGAGGCCCGCCTCGCCGCCGAGCCGGCGGGTGAGCGACAGCTGGCCGAGCTGCGGCGGCTGGTCGGTGGTCCCGACCCGCTGCGCGGTCTGGCGCTGCTGGACGAGTTGGGTCTCACCGCAGTTGTGCTGCCCGAGCTGGAGGCGCTGCGCGGAGTCGAGCAGGGCCCCAACCACCACCTCGACGTGCACGGGCGCACCCTGGCCGTGCTCGAGCAGACGCTTGCGGTCGAGTCCGACCTGGAGCGGTTCGCCGGCGAGCGGGCCGCCGAGACGCGGGCGCTGCTCGCCGAGCCGCTCGCCGACGAGATGAGCCACGGCACGGCGCTGCGTTTCGGCGCTCTCCTGCACGACATCGGCAAGCCGGCGACGCGGGGAGAGCGCGACGGCTACGTCACCTTCATCGGCCACGACAGCGAGGGCGCCGAGATCGTCGGCGGGATCTGCCGGCGCCTGCGCGCCAGCGGGCGGTTGACCAGGCACCTGCAGGCGCTGACCCGGCACCATCTGAGGCTCGGCTTCATGGTCCACGAGGCGCCTCTGCCGCCGCGACGAGTCCACGAGTACCTGCGGGCGACCCAGCCGGTGGCCGCCGACGTCACCCTGCTCACCGTCGCCGATCGGCTATCCGCCCGGGGCAGCGGGCCGTTCGCCACCGAGGAGGCGATCGAGGCGCACCTGAGCCTGGCGCGGCGGATGCTGGCGGCGGCGCTCGACTGGCGCCGAGACGGCCCGCCCAAACCGCTGCTGCGCGGCGACGAGCTTGCTGCTGCGCTTGGGATCGCGTCCGGCCCTGAGCTGGGCGACCTGATGGCCGACCTCGAGGCTGCCCAGTACGCGGGAGAGGTGAGCACGCGCCAGGAGGCCGTGGAGCGTGCCCGCCGATTGCGCGGTTGACCTTGGAGACCCAGCGTCAGGTACGCTCCCCGCCGCATGGGCAAAGAGGAGAAGATCGAGATGGAGGGCGAGATCACCGAGGCCCTCCCCAACACGATGTTCCGCGTAAAACTCGACAACGACCATGAGGTCCTCGGCCACATCTCGGGCAAGATGCGCCGCCACTACATCCGCATCCTCCCCGGCGACCGGGTAAAGATCGAGCTTTCCCCTTACGATCTCGATCGCGGCCGCATCACGTACCGCTACAAATAGCTGTTCGCGGCAGCCGGCTCCGGCGCAGCCAGCTCGGCTATCAGCGCCGACCAGGCAAAGTCCTTCGCGCCGAGCCCCTTGCCAGTTCGGGGGTCGTAGTACTCGCGCAGGCCTTCACGCTCGACCGCGCCGATCAGGCCGTTTGCCATCCGGTCGGCCTCCTGGTGGTAGCCGAGGCGTCGCAGGCCGAGCCAGAGCAGCCAGGCTGCGTTGACCCAGGTCGGGCCGCGCCAGTAGCGGCGGATCGGGCCATGGCCGCCGCCCGGCTTGTAGCTCGGCTCGCAAACCGCTACCGAAGGCGGCGCCACCGGGGTCAGGAACTCGTCCCGGTTGAGCAGGTGCTCCTCGACCAGGCGCCGGCCGATCTCCTCCGGCAGGTCGGGGAGGGCGAGAGGGGCAAGCGCCGCCCAGGTGAGGATCGCCGGCCTCCCGCTGCTCGGCTGCGCCTCGTCGAGGAAGAGGCCGCGGCGCTCGTCCCAGAGACGCTCGACCAGAGCGGGGGTCGCGGAGGGGCGACCGAGAGCCTGCAGCGACAGCGACCAGAGGGTGTTGACGAGGGTCTCACAGAGGACCGGCCTGCCCCGGTCAAGAATCCGACAGGCGTCGAAGCCGAGCCGCCGGTTGCGGCGCACCAGGCCGGGGAAGCCGATCCGCCCGTTTGCCCGCCAGCCCCAGACCGGGTCGAACTTGGGCGAGGCGTCGAGCCCGGACTCGTCCGGCTGCACGATCCAGAGCAGGCCGTCGCCGTCGAGGTCACGATGTCGCAGCAGCCAGTCCGCTTGGGCGGCGATCCGGGGCTCGGCGGCCGGATCGCCGACGGCAATCCGCCAAGCCCAAGCGAGCAGCGGCGGCTGGATCGTCTCGGTCTGGAAGGCGTGACGGGAAGCGACGTTGTAGAAGGGGTAGCGGCGAAGGGAGACCGGCCGGTCCCAGAAGATCGTGTGGCCGATGAAGCCGTCCTCGCGCTGCGCGGCAAGCAGACTCTGCAGCTCCGCTCGTGCCCGTCCCGGGTCGAAGCGTCGCCAGACGATCGCCGCGAAGCAGGAATCCCAGTACCACTGCCACGGATACCTCCCGGGGCTAGGCCGCGTATAAGCGTACGGAACGCCCTCACGACCCCCCTCGCACCAGCCCCGCCGCAGCACCCCCTCCGCAATCTTGGCGGCCGATGGGCCTACAACGGGACGCATAGTCCCGTTTTTGTCCCGTCGGCGGGCGGTTTGCGATTCACGCTGCGGTGCGGCGCATCTCTCGCAGAGCTAGGGCGCCTAGGATTGCCAGGAGGCCCGCCAGGGCTAGTAGGCCTGGCCAGGTTTCGGCCCAGCTGACTTCGCCGACGAAGCCCTGCCGCGCAGCTTCGACCACCTGGGTGACCGGATTGATACGGGCGATGTCCTGGAGCCATCCCTGCAGCAAGGCCAGCGGCGCATAGGCGGTCGTGGTCAGGATCAGCGCCATCATCCCGGCCTGCATCAGCGGCGCTGCCGACTGGCTCTTGAAGCGCAGCGCCAGCATCGATCCCCAGCAGGCGGCGACCGCGGCCATCGCCGCAACCATGAAGTAGGTGACGAGCAGACCGTCGATCCCCGGCCAGCCGGCCCCGAGCAGCAGCGCGATCGCCAGCACGAAGGTGGCCGGGATCAGTGAGCGGGCGCTCGCGGAGAGCACCGTTCCGGCCAGCAGGACCCAGCGCGGAGCGGGGGAGACGAGGAGACGGTCGAGCCAGCCCTGCTCGATGTCGCGGGCGAGGTTGACCCCCGCCGCCGCCCCGGTGAAGCCGGCGCCCTGCAGCATGCTGATCGGGACGATGAAGCTCTCATAGGAGCCGGTGCTGAAGCCGCGCAGCTGGGTCAGCGCGCCGAAGACCCCGTTGAGGCCGAGGAAGAAGATCGTCGGCGCCAGCACGCCGGGGATCGCCGCCCCCGGCACCCGCAGCAGCTCGTTCTTCGCCCGCGACATCAATGCGCCGATCGTCGCCAGGTTGGCCCGCCAGGCGGGGATCGCCGCGGTCGCCTCCATCAGCCGACCCGCAGACGGTGGCGCAGCGCCCGGGCGCTGAGGACGAGGCCGAGGACGACGATGCCGGCGATCGCCAGCAGGGCGTCGGCGGTGTCGGAGGCGTTGATGCCGGAGATGATCGGCTCGCGCACCCCTTCGACGACGAAGCTGAGCGGGTTGTATTCGGCGATCGTCTGCGCCGGCTCGATCATCAGTTCGACCGGGAAGAAGGCCGAAGAGAGGAAGAGGACGACGAGGACGAGCGGGAAGAGGCCCTGGACGACGCTGGCGCTGCCGGTGCGCAGGGCGATCGCCGCGCCGATCCCGCCGACTGCCATCGCCGTCGCGGTGACCAGGGCGATCGCCAGCAGCGCCCCCGGGACGCCGCCCTCGATATGGGCGCCGAAGACGAGCCCGATCGCGAGGAACCAGAGCGCCGCGAACAACCCCAGGGCTGCCGTGCCGGCGAGGCGGCCAAGGACGATCGTGTAGCGGGAGATCGGCGCTGCGAAGAGGCGGTCGGTGAAGCCCATCTCGATGTCGACGGCGAGCGCGATCCCACCGCTGTTGCCGGCCAGCATCAGCGACTGCATCATCGCCCCGGCGAGCATGAACTGAAGGAAGCTCTGCACGGGCGGGAAGCCGGGCAGGTTGACGGCGCCGCCGGCGCCGCCGGTCTGGATCGCCAGCAGGATGGTCGGGAAGACGACGATCGGCGCCATCAGCTGCGGGCGGCGGAAGGTTTGGCGGATCGAGCGCATCCCCAGCGCCCACACGACCCGCAGGTTCGTGGCCAGCTCGCTCACGCGGTAACGGCCTCCTCGTCCTCGCCGCTCTCCTCCCCCTCGTGCTCGAGGTGGTAGCCGGTCTTGGCGACGAAGACGTCGTCGAGGCTGGGCCGGACGAGCTCCAGCGAGCCGACCGCGATGCTGGCCTCATCGAGCGCCCGCACCACACGCGGGATGTCGGCGGCGCCGTGCTCGACCTCGACCAGGACCGTCCTGCCGTCGACCGGCGGCAGCAGCGGGCCGATCCGGCCGCAGATCTCCTCCGCCTCGGCGATCGATCCCTCCTCGATCTGGAGGCGGATGTGGGGGTGGCCGATTTCGGTTTTGAGCGAAGCGGGCGTCCCCTCGGCGACGATCCTGCCGCTGTCGATGATCCCGACGTTGTCGGCGAGCTGGTCGGCCTCCTCCAGGTACTGCGTGGTGAGGAAGACGGTCGTGCCCTCGTCGTTGAGCGCCCGCACCTCCTCCCAGATCGTTTTGCGGCTGACCGGGTCGAGACCGGTGGTCGGCTCGTCGAGGAAGAGCACGCGTGGCTCGTGGACCAGCGCCGCAGCGAGGTCGAGGCGGCGCTGCATCCCGCCCGAGTAGGTGCCGACGCGCCGGTCCGCGGCGGCGACGAGGTCGACGCGCTCGAGCAGGTCGTCGGCGCGCCGACGACCCTCGGCGCCTGGCAGTCCCTGGAGGGTCGCCTGCAGGCGGATCAGCTCGCGGCCGGTCATCAGCGGATCCAGCGCCGCTTCCTGCAGGGCTACGCCGATCGAGGCGCGCACCGAGCGCGCTTCGCCAACCACGTCGTGGCCGGCGACCGTTGCCCGCCCGCCGGTCGGTAGCAGCAGCGTCGTCAGCATCCGCACCGTGGTCGTCTTGCCGGCCCCGTTCGGGCCGAGGAAACCGTAGATCTCACCCTCGCCGACCTCGAGGTCGATGCCCTGGACCGCCAGCACCTCGTCGAAGGCCCGCTCCAGCCCCTCGACCGCGATCGCCGTGGAGGCAGCCATCTAGACCTCTGTCGGCGAGGCCTGCGCCAGAGGCGGCAGCGACTCGACCCAGCGGCGCCCGTTGGCGCGCTCGAGCGCCTCGGCGGCGTCGAGCAGCAACTCGTCGCGACCCCAGGCAGCCTGCAGCTGCAGGGCGATCGGCAGCCCCTCGCCGCTCAGTCCCACGGGCATGCTGATCGACGGAATCCCGGTCAGGTTGGCGAGGGCGGCGCCGCGCACGTTGGCCTGGTCGGCGCCGAGGTTGCCGGAGGGCAGCTCGACCATCGGCTGCTCGAGCGGGGGGGCGGGCGCTGGGACGGTGGGCCAGGCGATCACGTCGACATCCTCGAAGAGGGCGGCGAGGCGGCGGCGCATCAGCGTCCGCACCCGGGTGGCTTGGACGGTCGCGGCGGCTGGCAGCAGCATCCGGTACTTGAACAGACCGCGGGCGACCGCGCTCAGCTCGGGGTGGAGGCGGTTGAGCCGCTCGGGCGTCACGCCGTTCATGCTCTCCGAGTTGATGATCAGGATCGCGGCGAGGGTCGCCGCTTCGAGGTCGGGCAGGGAGACCTCGCGCACCTCGCCGCCGGACTCCCCCCGCAGCGCCTCGATCGCCGCGTCGCAGGCCTCGCGCACCTCCGGGGTGACGTCTTCGGAAACGGTGTCGCGGACGATGCCAATTCGCAGCCCGGTCGCGTCGCCTGCGGCGAGCTCCTCGCCGCAGAGCACCGAGCCCAGCAGCCGGCAGTCGGCTGCATCGGCGCAGAGCGGGCCGGAGACGATCAGGTTCGTGATCGGCGCCATATGGTGACCCTCCATGGCCGAGCGGGCGAAGGTCGGCTTGAGGCCGGTCAGGCCGCAGTAGGCGGCGGGAAAGCGAACCGAGCCCAGGCCGTCGGCGCCGACAGCGCCCGCGACGAGACGGGCGGCGACCGAAGCGGCTGGCCCACTGGACGAACCGCCTGGGCAGCGCTCGGTGTCCCAGGGATTGCGGGCGGGGCCGTAGAAGGAGGTGTTGCCGGTGCTGCCGGCGCCGAGCTCGTGCATGTTGCCGACGCCGACGATGACGGCACCGGCATCGCGCAGGGCGCGGTAGGGGCCGGACTCCCCTGGCGCGGTGGGCGCCATCAGCTCGGCGGCGCCGAAGCGCTGCGCGCGCCACGGCAGCGGCCACTCGTCCTTGATCACAACGGGCACACCGCGCAGGGGCCCCGCGGGTGCGCTGGCCAGCATCTCGCGCGAACGCTCGGGGAAGGTCTCGACCACGGCGTTGAGCGCCGGGTTGCGCTCCTCGATCCGAGCAAGGGCGGCGTCGAGCAGATCGCCCGGGTCGACCTCGCCGGCGGCGATCGCGGCCGCCTGCGCGCGTAGGCCGCGATCGAGCACGGCGGTCACTGCGGCGCCCTCGAAAGGTCGGGGCAGCGCTCCGGCTCGAGTCCCTCGGTGTCGAGGGCGAGCAGCTCGAGAACCGCCGGCCAGAGCATCTGGTGGACCGCGCCCATCACGGCCAGGTCGACCTCGTCGGCTTCGATCCCGAGCGAGGCGAGGCCGGCTGGTATGAACTCGTCTGCTGGGGCCGCGCCCTCCATCTCGGCTGGCAACCCTACCGGGGAGGGATCGTGCAGTCTCCTCGGAGGACCGCGCCAAGATGCGGCGAACGACAGAATCCGGTGCCGCAACCCTGGCTGCAGGCCCGGGTTGTCGCTGGAGACCTTGGTGAGAGCAGCAGAAAACCGACCCCACCGAAGCCGGGCCCTGGCCGCGCTGGGCTTCGCCTGCGCGCTGGCGCTGCTCGTAGCCGTCACCTGGCCGGGCGCTGCCGACTCGGCGCCGGCTCGCGTTGTCGTGCTCGGCAAGACCGATTCGACCCCGCCGCCATCCTGTCCCGGCAAGATCGTCAACAACGTCGAGGTGATCCCCTGCCGGGTCGAGGGCCACGTGACCGGCTTTCAGGCAATTGCCGGCGGCGTCCCCCGTCCCTACGAGGTCCCCTTCGACGGCAAGGTGGTCGCCTGGTCGATCACGCTCGCGCGCCCGTCCCGCACCGACACCAACAAGATGACCAACGAGGTCGGCTTCTTCAACGAATTCCTCGGCAAGCCATCGGAGGCGCGGATCGGCGTCCTGCGCCCGGTAGAAGGCTCCAAGCCGCCCCAGTTCACGCTGGTCCGACAGAGCCCCCTGGAGGTCCTCAACCCCTACTTCGGCAGCACCGTGATCTTCGCCCTCGATCACCCGCTCAGCGTCCTGCAGGGCCAGGTCGTCGCCCTGACGGTCCCGACCTGGGCGCCGATGTTCGCCTTCAACGTCGAAGAAGACAACACCTGGCGCGGCAGCCGTCTGCCCGAACACTGCTCCTCGAAAGAAGACATCCAAGGCGGTCATCCCCAGCAGGGGGTCGGCAAGACCAAGACCTACGGCTGCTACTACTCGAACGCCCGCCTGCTGTACACCGCGACCGTCGTCAAGCAGCCCTAGGTTCTAGACGCGCTGAGCGCGCGGAAGCGGCTTAGTATTGCCGCATGGCGGGCGGCAAAGATCCGGAGCTGCGCATCGGGCTGGTTCTCTACGGCGGCGTGTCGTTGGCCGTCTACATATATGGCGTTGTGGTCGAGGTTCAGCGGCTGCTGCGGGCGTCGGCCGAGTTCGAGGCGACGAAGGGACGCGTCGACAAGCCGGGGTCCGCCGGATACGCCAAGGCGTTGCGGGACGGCGGTCTGTCGAGGGCCAGCGTCGACATCATCGCGGGCACCTCGGCCGGCGGCATCAACGGGATCCTGCTGGCGAAGGCGCTGGCGAGCGGAGGTGACGTTGAGAGCGTCAGGAAGATCTGGATTGAGGAGGGCGACATCGGAAGGCTCCTCCACCGCCTCGACGAGGCTGACCCGGAGTCGTTGCTGAGCACGGATGTCATGGAGGGCCAGCTGGCGGGAGGATTCGACGAGCTGGGCAAAGGCGGCGGTCCCGGTATGGATGGCGCTCTTGACCTGTTCGTCTCGGCGACCCACCTGCGCGGCGACGGGCGCCGGTTCCGGGACTCGCTCGGGGCCACTCTCGACACGCTCAAGCACCGCTACGTGTTTCAGCTGAAACTTCGCCCCCGCTACGCGCGGGATGACTTCGCGCCGCGCTCCGAGGTGGGGAGAGATCCGAACGCGCGCTTGGTGAAGCTCTCGCGGGCGACCAGTGCCTTCCCGGTTGCCTTCGAGCCGGTTCGGATCGACCCGGCCGACGACCTCCTCGGCCCTCAGGACGAACCGAGCGCCTGGTTCGCCGACGGCGGCATCCTCAACAACAAGCCGTTCACTGAGGCCCTGCAGACGATCTTTACCCGTTCCTCGGACCGTCCTGTGCGGCGCTGGCTGCTCAGCGTCGATCCCGACCCGAAGCCGCTCGAACGGCCGCCGGCGCCCGGGTCCAAGCCGGCCTTCGACCAGATCGGGGTGAGTGCGGTCACCCAGATTCCCCGCTACCAGAGCATCGCCAGCGATCTCGAATCGCTCGCAGAGCACAACGCCGCGGTGCGGCGGGTGAACGCGATGGTGGCCGACCTCGAGTTGGGCATGAGCGGCGAGGACCACCCTTCAGAGAAGACCTCGCCGGCGTACCGGCGGCTGCGAACCAGGGCCTGGGCCGAGGCGATCGCCGACAGGTTGATGCTTGCGGTGCGACCGAGCAGTCCCGATAGCTTCGACGCTCGCGCCGTCCACCAGAGGTTTGTCGAAGCGGCCTACCGGATGCTGCGGGACGACCGCTGGGAGCGCGAGGGCTGGGCCGAGCTCCCCGATCTCGCCTTCGAGCTGCGCCGTGTCTACTACCTGATCAAGCTGATCGCCATGGCGATGGACCCTGTTGACGGCGGCGATGGAGGCGGGTCGGGCCGACTCGATTCCGCCCGGGCCGATCTGTGGCGGGCGTTCGAGCTGATCACGGACGCGCTCTGGGAGGGCCTCGCGATCCCACCCGTCCCCATTGGCCAGGAGCAAGGCTCCGATGACGCAGGCCATCAGGCCTTCGCCCTCGCACAGGAGCGGTTCCCCCCGGCATTGATGGACTTCGAGGAGACGCGCGCCCAGGCTGCTGAGATCGTCGCGGCGGCGGTCGAGGGCGTCTCGATCTGGCTCCTTCACCCCGAGCCCGCCGAGGGACAGCCGCCGGCGTTCGAGGTGGCGCTGGACCGGGTGCTCGAGGCGTTTCCCTATCGCGACGACGTCCTGCTGCCGATCGAAGCGGGCGGTGGCCTGCGCCACCGCGATCTCGTCGCGCACGCCCAGATCAGCCCGGCGACGGCGACCCGCACCGGGATCCCGGCCGCCAAAAAGCTGGCCGGCGACACGGCGGGGCACTTCGGCGGCTTCCTCGACGAAGGCTGGCGCGAGAACGACCTGCTTTGGGGCCGCATCGACGCGGCGGAGATCCTGGTTGGCGCGATCATGGACGGATCGTCCGTGGAGCATGGGCCGGTGCTGGAGGCAATCCACCGCGAGATCCTCGAAGAAGAGGGCCACGAGGCTCCGGAGGGCAATGTATACGCCTACCTCTACGGGAACGAGATGGGGGAAGCGAGGATGGGCGATCTGCCCGCCGAGCGGATCGCGGGGCTCAAAGCCCGCGCCGCGTTCGTCCTGCGCGGGATGCTCCGCAAGGCGGCGAAAGACGTCGAGGCCGATCCGGCCGTGCCCCCGGAGAACATCCGGCGCCGGGTGCTGACCGCGGTCGACGGGGGATTGCGAACCGCGGCTCGCTTCGCCTTCCTCTATGTACGAAAGCTGAAGAAGCGGGCTCGCGGGTCCGAGCCCCAGCCCTGAGGCTCAGCTGCGCGCGGACGGGGCGCTGCCGAGAGCTTCCTGGCGCAGGCCGCAGTAGGGGCAGTCGCTGACGTCGAGGCCGATCAGCTGGTCACAGCGGCGGCAGGCGCGCAGGTTCTCCGGGGTGCGGGGCAGGGCTGAGGCGGAGGGCGCCAGCGGCAGGACCATCGCCACCGGCACCATCTCCTCGTCGGTCTCGCGATCGACGTAGACCGAGCCGGGTTCGGCATGGGCCAGGGCCTCTCGACCCGAGGCCGGCGCCCGCATCCGGTAGAGCTGCTTCGCGTTCACGGCCGGGAACACTAATAGCTTGCGCGGCAGCTATGCGCGTCCTTCTCTTCCACGGCTACATGTTGCGCGGCACTGGCAGCAACATCTACACGGCGAATCTCGCTCGTGCCCTGGCGGGCTTGGGGCACGAGGTCCATCTGCTCTGCCAGGACCGCGAGATCGAGATCGAGGGGGTCGAGATCCACAACCCCGACATCCACGGCCTGCTGCCGGTCTATGTCAAAGACCCCTACGAGGGCTTCGAGGTCAAGGCCTTCCCGGAGCTCACCGACGAGGAGCTCGACCGCTACATCGACGCCAACGTCGCCGCGGTTCGCGACGCCGTCGCCGCGACCGGGGGCTTCGATGCCGCGCTGGCCGGCCATCTGGTCATGGGCCCGGCAATCCTCGCCCGCGCCGATATCGGTCCCTTCGCCGCCAAGATCCACGGCTCCGCCCTGGAGTACACGGTCAAACCGCATCCGCGCTTCCTTCCCTACGCGGAAGAGGGCATGCGCGCCGCCAACTGCGTCCTCGTCGGTTCCCGCCACACGGCGGAATCGCTCTGGAATGCGCTCCCGAATGTCTCCGGCTTGCAAGGAAAAACTCGCTTGGGACCTCCGGGTGTCGACACGGGGGCCTTCAATCCCGTGACAGGACCCGCGGCCGACTGCACCCGTGTCGTCTTCGTCGGGAAGCTGATCGTCTCCAAGGGCGTCGATCTGCTGATAGCAGCCTGGCCTCTGGTTAGAGCTGAGCACCCGGGCGTCAGGCTGCAGATCGCGGGTTATGGCGAGTACGAGCAGGGGCTGCGTCGTCTGCTGGGCGCGCTCGATCACGGCGACTTGGACGATGCACGGGAGGTCGCGAAGCTCGGTTGGGCGCTGGAGGGCGGTTCCGCTGAGCCGCTGTCGATCCTCTCGGCATTCCTGACGAATCCGCCCGATGGGTACCTCGATGCAGCCAAGGGCGTTGCCGACTCGGTTGAGCTCATCGGGCGACTCGAGCACGACGAGGTCGCTGAGCTGCTGCCCGGGGCGGAGGCGCTTGTGATGCCCAGCACGTTCCCCGAGGCGTTCGGGATGGTCGCTGCCGAGGCGGCGGCCTGTGGAGTGTTGCCGCTGTCCGCAGGCCATTCGGGGATGCTGGAGGTCTCACGGCAGCTGGCGTCGGCGTTGCCGGCTGAGGTCGCTGATTTGGTCTCCTTCCCAGTCAAGGAGGGGGCCGTTGAGGCGATCGCCGGGCGGCTGAACGGCTGGCTCGAGCTTCCGGAGGAGCGCCGGGCTGCGGCCCGCGAGGGGCTCGTCGCCACCGCCCGGCGGCTCTGGAGCTGGGAGGGCGTCGCCCGCGGCGTGATCGCCGTTTCGCGGGGCGAGCTTGACCGTCTGCCGCTTGCATAGAATGCGCCCCCGCCGATGATCGGTCGCCTCCCGATAGCGAAGATGCTCGCCGCCACCGTTGCGCTTTCCGCGGCGATTTCCGTGGTGATGCTGCAGGTCAATTGGGACGGCCAGCAGGCCTCCACGGCGGCGCCGAAGATCGACACGCTGCTCAACGTGATGATCGTTCTATCGGCCTTCGTCTTCTCGCTGGTGATGGTGATGCTCTTCTACGCGCTGTGGAAATTCAAAGCCAAACCGGGCGACGAATCGGATGGCGAGCCGATCCACGGCAACACTCGCCTCGAGGTCGCCTGGACGCTGATCCCGACGATCATCGTCCTCTTCGGCGCCGGCTACAGCTGGTCGGTGCTGAACGACATCGAAGAACTGCACAAGAACCCGCTCACCGTCGACGTCTTCTCCCAGCAGTACGCCTGGAGCTTCGGCTATCCCGGCAAAGGCAACGTCTGGTCGCAGGGCGAGCTGCACGTCCCGGTCGATCGCCAGGTCCAGTTCAAGATGCACTCCCAGGACGTCATCCACTCCTTCTGGGTGCCGGAGTGGCGGATCAAGAAAGACAACGTGCCTGGGATCACCACCACCGCGATCGTCACCCCGGACAAGGTCGGCACCTATCAGCTGATCTGCACCGAGCTCTGTGGCTTCGGCCACGCCTCGATGCGGGCCAAGGTCGTGGTCGAACCGCCAGCCGAATTCCGCAAGTGGGTCGGCGGCCTGAAGGAAAAGGTGCCAGCCCCCTACATGGAATCGATCCGCCAAGACACGGAAACCAACCCGACGCAGCCCATAGGCGCAGGCGGGGCATAATGAGGGGGACCTGATGGTGGCTGCGATCAAGCGACCGGGATGGATTCGCGGCGCCCTCGGCGCGCTGGTGGCCGCGGCCTTCGGCTTCGGCCTGGTCGTCGCGCTGCGCGCGATCTCCGGGCTGCCTGTCTTCCAGACCGAGCAGACCGGTTACCCGCACGTCGTCGTGCCGTTGATCACCGGCCCGCTCGGCTTCCTCGCCGGCTTCGGCTGCTTCGACTACTGGCTGCGCTGGGCCGCCGGCATGCCGACGATTCCCGACGATCACTCCCAGCACGGCGCCAAGAGCTGGCGCGACTACTTCCGCTTCAACACCGATCACAAGGTGATCGGCATCCAGTACATCTGCACGACCTTCTTCTTCTTCTTCGTGGGCGGCCTGATGGCGATGCTGATCCGGGCCGAGCTGGCGCAGCCGGGCACCCAGATCGTCGACGCCGCCACCTACAACAGTCTCTTCTCCACCCATGCGGTGCTGATGATCTTCGTCTTCGTGATCCCGGTCTTCGCCGGTATCGCCAACTACGTGTTGCCGCTGATGATCGGCGCGCCGGACATGGCCTTCCCGCGCCTCAACGCGCTCAGCTTCTGGATGCTGCCGCTCGCCGGGCTGCTCTTCATCGGCAGCTTCCTCGCGCCGGGCGGCGCCTTCGACGCCGGTTGGACCGGTTACGCGCCACTCTCCACCGGCGCCCCGCTGGGGCAGTCGTTCTTCAACCTCGGCGTCCAGTTCGCGGGCGCCTCCTCGATCGCCACCGCGCTCAACTTCCTGGTCACGATCATCACCATGCGTGCCCCCGGGATGACCTTCTGGCGGATGCCGCTGCTGGTCTGGGCCAACCTCTCGACTTCGCTGCTGGTCGTCGCCGCGACGCCGTTCATCGCCGGCGCCCAGTTCATGGTCCTCTTCGATCGCGTCCTGCACACCCAGTTCTTCCAGTTCGCGGGTGGCGGCGACGTGATCAGCTATCAGCACATCTTCTGGTTCTACTCGCACCCGGCCGTCTACATCATGATGCTGCCCGGATTCGGGATCATCTCCGAGGTCATCTCGACCCATGCGCGAAAGCCGATTTTCGGCTACCGGTTGATGGCCCTGGCGCTGATCGGGATCGTCGTCCTCAGCTACTCGGTCTGGGCCCACCACATGTTCGTCGCCGGCATGTTCAGCTGGCTGCGGGTGCCGATGATGATCACGACGCTGCTGATCGCGGTGCCGACCGGGATCAAGATCTTCTCCTGGCTGGGGACGCTCTACTTTGGCAAGATCCACACCTACTCGACGGCGATGCTCTTCGCGCTCGCCTTCATCGTCACCTTCACGATCGGCGGCATCAGCGGGGTCATGCTCGGCATGGTGCCGCTCGACATCCACGTCTCCGACACCTACTTCATCGTCGCTCACATCCATTTCGTCCTCTTCGGCGGCTCCGTCTTCACGATCTTCGCCGGGATCTACCACTGGTTCCCGAAGATGACGGGGCGGATGTACGACGAGAAACTCGGCCGAGTGCACTTCTGGGGCACCCTGTTGGGCACCTGGGGCACCTTCATCCCGATGCACTGGATCGGGATGGACGGGATGCCCCGTCGCGTCGCCGATTACGCCGCCCAGTTCGGCAACTGGAACCTGCTGATCAGCTGCTTCGCCTTCATGCTCGGCGCCGTCCAGCTCGTCTTCCTCTACAACATGATCGTCAGCTGGCGCTTCGGGCCGCGCGCCAAAGCCAATCCGTGGCGGGCAAACTCGATCGAGTGGCAGGTCTCCTCGCCGCCGCCGATCTTCAACTTCGACGAGATCCCACGGGTGGTCGGCGGGCCCTACGAGTACGGCGTTCCCGGTGCTCGTCACGCGATCATGGCCGGCGAAGGGGTCGGGGCAGCGAAACCCGAGCCGACCGTGGTGGGCTCGCCATGAGCGCCGAGGCTGCGGAGGCAAGGCCGCTGCTGGTCTTCCTCAACGAGGTCGCTGGTGGTCGCAAGCTGCTCCAGGCGGTTCGCGAGCGGGCCGAGAAGGTGCCTTTAGTTGCTGTTGCCGCGCCGCAGAACCAACCCGCGGTCGGCCAGCTGATCGACAGTGGCGAGCTGCGCGATGCGGCTCGCGCCAGGGTCGAGGTGACGATGTCGATCCTGGCCGAGTACGGCATCGAGTCGGTCGGCGAGGTCATGGACCGCGATCCGGCCTTGGCGCTCGACGATGCGGTGCGTGCCCATGAACCCCGCGAGGTGCTGCTCTCCTGCCTGCATGAGACCCGCTTCGGTTTCGCCCGCAAGGACCTGGTCGAGTGGGCACGGGGCCGCTTCGAACCGGATGTGGCGATCACCCACATCCCGGTCCGGATCGAGGACGACTCGATTCGCTGGGACGTGATCCACACGCTGGTCGTCGCCACTCAGACGGTGGCCGCGCCGGATCTGGTCAAGCGGCTGAAGGAGCGGGCTGCCGAGCGTCCGCACCGCTACACGATGATCTGCCCGCGTGCCGAGGGGGTCTCCGAGGCGGAAATCGTCCGCGACCTCGCTTCGACCTTGGCCGAGCTCTACCGGGCGGACATCGACGCCACCGGGCAGCCGATGAGCCCCGACCCCTTCCACGCCGTGAAGAACGCGATCGAGCACTACCGGATCGACGAGGTGCTGATCTCGACTTTCGCCGGCGAGGAATCGCGCTGGCTCGACGAGGACCTGATCGGCCGCACTCGCGAGATCACCGAGAAGCAGGTCGAGCACCTCGAGGTGGGCCGGCCCGCCGAGGCGGTCGCCGCCGCTGTGGCCGAAGGCGAGGGGTCCTGATGGAGAGCGCGACGGTTGCCCTCGACCACGGTCACGAGGAACACCACCACGGCCCGCCGGAGGCCAACCAGAGCTCCCGGATCGACCGCCAGACGCTGGGGATCCTGCTCTTCATCGTCTCCGAGGTGATGCTGTTCGGGGCTTTCTTCGCCTCCTACTTCTTCCTTCGCGTCGTCGTCCATCCGCCGGTCTGGCCGCCGGAACCGTACAAGCTGCCGGTGGCGGTCGCCGGTGTCAACACGGCGATCCTGGTCTCCTCGAGCTTCACGATCCACTACGCGCTCGAGTCGATCCGCCGCGGCAACAAGAAAGGGCTCAAACTGGGCCTGGTCCTGACCTGGATGCTCGGCGCGACCTTCCTCTTCATCCAGATCAACGAGTACGTCCACATCGGCTTCAGCGCCCGCGATCTGGCCTTCGGCTCGATCTTCTACGGCCTCACCGGCCTGCACGGCGCCCACGTCTTCATCGGCCTGATGCTGCTCAGCTTCGCCACGATCCGAGCCTTCCGCGGCCATTTCGGCCCCAAGGCGGAGGACCACCTCGGCGTCGAGGTGCCAGGCATCTACTGGCACTTCGTCGACGTTATGTGGCTGATCGTCTATACGGCCGTGTACATCCTTTAGGCGCGGCCGCTGCAGAGCGGCGCATCTCGAGGTCATCGTGGATGGATAGAAAACGAGGCGTTGGGTAGTACAACTGATGCCATGCACAATCCCATGAGGTCTGAGGCAGACGCCTTTCGCTGGGTTGTGGTTATTGGTGTGGCGTCGGCGTCGGTTATCGCTTTGACGCTGCTCACGCGTCCCGTGGTCGGGGTCGTCTGGGCGGCGGCGCTGATCGGGTTCGGGGCGGGGTTTGCCTATCGCAACTCGCGCGGCTCGCTGCCGCGCAGCGTCGATTTGACCCGGGGCGGCGACGGCAAGCACAGGCTGCTCGTCGTTGCCAACGAGACCGTCGGCGGTGAGGCCCTGTTGGAGGAGATTCGCGATCGCTGCCGCAACCGGAGTTGCGAGATCCTCGTCGTGACGCCGGCGCTGGCGGGATCCCGTGCATCCCACTGGGCATCCGACATCGACGAAGCGATCGAGTTGGCGCGCCAGCGGATGGAGCTGTCGCTGATCGCGATCGACGAACTAGGCTTGAAGGCGAGGGGCGAGATCGGCGACTCCGACCCGAACACCGCGATCGAGGACGCGCTGCGAGTATTCCCGGCCGACGAGATCCTGATCTCGACCCACCCGCCGCACCGTTCGCGTTGGCTGGAGCACGAAGTTGTCAAGCGGGCGCGCAGTGAGATCAATCTGCCGATAACCCACGTGGTCGTCGACCTGACCGCCGAAGCTGTTGCAAAGAATTGACGAAGGCGTCGCACAAGATTTTGATCTAGCGCGCCACTCGCGCAACTTGTTGTCTCAGGATCTGAGACCATGTTGGACGTGAGAGAAGCTTGGACCGACTGGCGCCTTGACGACTTCGCCCGCAATGTCGACACGAGATTCGACCGACTCGAAAGCAAGGTGGAGGATGGATTTCGTGAGCTGCGTCAGGAGATGAGTGCCATGCAGCGCTTGATGATTCAGTTTGCCGCGGTCATGATCGCGGCGCTCGTCGGTCTCCTCGCGACCCAGCTCGGGCCGATCCTCACGCAGATCTGAGCCAGCAAACTCTCTGATCCGTCGGTTGAACGATTGAGGTGCGATCACAGCGAGCGGACATTCACGCCCCTGCGCTTGGAGATGATTCGCTCAGGCTCCGGTCGGTGCCTGCGCTAGCGACGCCCGATCCTGCCGTTGGCTGGAAGGCTCGGCCATCACCCTGCGGGGCTCGAGCCTCCCGGCCGTGGCTGCCGTCCACAGCATCGCCAGCCAGGTCAGCGTGGCGAGGGCTACGTGGACCCAGACCAGCTCGCCCGGCAGCTTCAGCCACCACTGGAGGCCGCCTACGGCGCCCTGTAAGGCGAGCAGGCCGATCACGGCGGAAAGGGGACGAAGCGCGCGTCTGTCGCCGCCAGGGCGGCGCAGGAGAAGCCAGACCGCGATTGCCGCCACTCCGAAGACCGTCGCGATCGCCGCGTGACGCTGCACGACCCATTCGAGCGTGCCGGCGCCCTCGAAGGTGAAGCGGTGGACCAGCTGTCCCGCGTGGGCGCCGGCGTGGGGACCGGAGGCCGTGGCGATCGTGCCGGCGATGATCGTCAGCTGCCCCAGGGGGATCAGCGCGCGCACCGCCCAGACGCCGAGCCGGTCGCTGGAGCGCCGTCGCTCCATCGGTTCGTAGCGCGAGCACCAGGCGAGGGCGAAGGAGGCGTCGAGCAGCAGCATCGAGAGGATGAAGTGGCTCATAACCAGGCCCGGGGCGAGGTGGTACTTGACGACGAGAGCACCGAGAATCGCCTGCGCGATCACGCCCAGGGGCAGCAGGGCGCCGAAGAAGGCGAGGTGCCAGCGGAAGGGGCGGCGGAACCAGGCGAGGGCGCTGGCGGCGATCACGGCGATCCCGACGAAGCCGGTGAGGACACGGTTGCCGTACTCGATCACCGCGTGGGTGTCGAGCGGCGGCGCCGTGCCGCCGTAGCACTTGGGCCAGTCCGGGCAGCCGAGCCCCGAGCCGGTCAGGCGCACCCCGGCGCCGGTAAGGACTATCAGCGAGAGCGCCGCGAGGGCGACAAGCGTGACCTGCGCGTAGCGCCGCGGGGAGATGTCGAGGCGGTCTCTGAGGCGGGCGCCCATCGTTCCCGAGATGATGTCAGCGGCCCCGCGCGGCTCAGCCGCCCTTGCTCTTTGAGCCGCCGCCGGACTTCGTGCTCTGCAGCAGGTACTGGACGAGGTCTTCGAGTTCTTTCGAGGTCAGCGTCTGGGCGAAGTTCTGCGGCATCACGTTGGCGGGGTAGCCCTTGACGATCTTGGCATTCGGATCGGCGATCGATTCTTTGACCATCGCCGCGCTCTGACCGGGCAGCGCTTCGTCCAGGTTGGGGCCGACGGTGCCGCCCGATTCGGCGGCGGCGAGCGTGTGGCAGCCGCCACAGCCGTTGCTGGCGAAGACCTGGGCGCCCGGTCCGCCCACCACCGTGGGGGGCGCCGCTCCCGGCACCCCCGCGTAGCGGCCGACGTAGGCGGCGACGTCCTCGAGATCCTGGCCGGTGACGACGTCGGCGGGCATCGAGTTATCGGGGTTGCCGGTGCTTGGGCGCGGGAACTCGACCTGCGCCTTGACGATCCCTTCGAACGTTTCGCCACCCTCACCCGCGGCCCGGGCGGCGGCGAAGGCGTCGTCAAGGTTGGGCCCGATCTGCGCGGTCGTGCCGGCCTGGGCAAGGGTGTGGCAGACGCCGCACTTCTGCACGAAGAGGATTCGGCCATGGTTCACGTTGGCGGTGCTGGTCCCGCATCCGGAAGCCGCGACAGCGATCGCCGCGAGGGCGAGAAGGGCGAGAAGGACACGGATCGGGTTCGGTGGCTTGAGCATCGTCATGCGGCGCTGAGCGCGCCGGAGTCTATAGGGCGAGGCCACCCCCAAAGGGCGTCGATCGTCGGGTACGCTTGAGGCGATTCTCACTAACCTGCGAACCGCGAAGGAGAGGGACGAGAATGCAGGTACGGGACGGGATGTCGGAGATCGTTCTCACGGTCGGGCCATCGCACACGCTTCGCGATGCGGCCGAAATGATGGTCGACAAGGGCACCGGCGCTGCGCTGGTGACCGACGACGAGCGCCCGGTGCCGGCGATCGTGACCGAGCGCGACATCCTCAACTCGCTCGGTCGCGGACAAGATCCAGATGTCGAGCTCGTTTCCGAGCACATGAGCGAGGGCGTGGTTGCTGCTTCGCCGGACTGGAGCCTCGAGCACGCCGCCTCTGAGATGTCGACGCGGGGGATACGCCACCTTGTCGTCTTCGACCAGGGAGAGCTGGTTGGCGTCCTCTCGATCCGCGACATCGTGCGGGTATGGACCAGCGATGGCGCTACTTCAGGCATGACCCCCGACTGATCCCATCTCAGCGGGTCAGGGGTGTGGAGGGGAAATCGTCTCGACCGGTAGCACTGCGCCGCGCACCCTCTGTTTGCGCGGCAGACGAAAATAGTCGCGGATTGCGCCACGGATCATGCTGCGCAGAGCGTAGGCGAGGACGATGGCGCCGATGATCGAGTAGATCCAGGCCGGGAACATGAAGCCCCCGGCGAAGATCCCACAGACTGCGAGGGCGGCTGCGAGGGCGAAGAAGGCCGGCGCCCAAGAGGGTCGGGGCGGGTAGGTCAGCTCACTCGGCTCGGGGATCTTCCGCTCTGCGCTCACGATGCGATGTAGAGCATTGCGACGACGAAGCAGAGAGCGAAGACCCCCGCAGCGATTCCGGCGGCCAGCAGGCCTGCCGCCATGTCTCGTCTCGAGGTCTCGCGATCCACGGCCGGATTTCTATCAGGGAAGCCGGCCCTAGACCAGTTGGTCGAGCGGCATCGAGAGGAAGAGCAGCGCCAGGTAGGCGAGCGAGAAGAGGTAGGTGCGCAGCGCCCAACGGCGGTCGGCGCTGCGCAGCAGCCGCACCGCGCAGTAGATGAACCCCGCCCCGAGCGTCATCGAGGCGACCAGGTACTCGACGCCGAAGCCACCGGCACAGAAGGGCAGCTGAGTCACCGCGTAGAGCAGGATCGTGTAGAGGAGGATCTGACGGCGCGTCTCGTCCTCGCCGCGGACGACCGGCATCATCGGCACGCCGGCCTTTGCGTACTCGTCCTTCATCAGCAGCGAAAGCGCCCAGAAGTGGGGTGGCGTCCAGAAGAAGACGATCGCGAAGAGATAGAAGGCGGTGCCGCTGAGGCCGCCGGTGACCGCCGCCCAGGCAACCAGCGGCGGCACCGCCCCGGCGGCGCCGCCGATGACGATGTTCTGTGGCGTCGAGCGCTTCAGCCAGAGCGTGTAGACGAAGACGTAGCCGCAGAGGCCGGAGAGCGAGAGCGCCGCCGCGAGCGGGTTGACGGTCAGCGACAGCAGGACGAAGGAAGAGAGCCCGAGCAGGGCGCCGAAGCCGATCGCGGTCGTCGGGGAGATGCGGCCGCTCGCCACCGGTCGGTCGGCGGTACGAGCCATCGTGCGATCGATGTCGTGGTCGATCGCGTGGTTGATGGCGCCGGCCCCGCCCGCTGAGAGCGCGCCTCCGAGACAAGTGAGGAAGACCAGCCCGAGCGAGGGATCGCCCGCCACGTACATCGTCGTCACCGTGGTGAAGAGCAGCAGTGACTGGACCTTCGGCTTGGTCAGCGTGACGAAGTCGCGCAGGAGCGAAGGCGCCGCGGGGCGCTGCGGAATGGCAGCCGTTTGGGCGCCGCTCATCCGGACCACCAGCTCAGGCTACCGGCTGCGATTCGCGACCCGGGCGCTCGACACGGGCGCTGCGGCGGGCGATCGCCTTGCGGATGTCGCGCATCGGCCTGGCGCTGCGAACGTCCGGCAGCAGGTCGAAGTTGTGTGGCTCTGGCGGCGAGAGCGCGAACCACTCGAGCGAGTCACCTTGCCAGGGATCGTGGCCCGTCGGGGCGCCGCCCTCGCGGCTGAGGATCGCGTTGACCAGGGTCATCAAGATCCCGGCGGCGAGGACAAAGGCGCCGATCGTGGCGATCAGGTTGTCGGCGTTGACGCCGGTCCCATTGAAGAACTTATAGGCGTCGACTACCTGGCCCTCTTCGGCCCCGGCGATGAAGAGCGGCACGAAGGCGACCAGGATCCCGATGGCCATCGTCCAGAAGGAGAGGCGCCCCAGGGTCTCGCCCATCGTGCGACCGGTCATCTTCGGGAACCACCAGTGCAGCGCGGCGAAGCCGCCGAAGACGGCGCCGCCGACGAGGGCGAAGTGGGTCGCCGCGGTGCTGTCGGTGGTGTGCTGGAGGCGCCAGCCGAGCGCCACCATCGAGTGGCATACCTCGGAGGCGAGGCCGATCGAGATCGCCACGATTGCCCCGGCGGCGAAGAGCAGCGGCGCTCGCATCCTCACCGTGCCACCGGTCAGGGTCGCGATCAGGTTGAAGAAGATCAAGCCGAAGGGGACGATGAGGGCCAGCGACATCGCCATCGCGAAGTACATCCAGCCGATGCCGATCGGCGCCGTGTACATGTTCTGCATCCAGGCGAGGGTGCCGAGGACGGCGATCGCGACCATCGAGGCGATCACGGCGCCGCGGTTGAAGAGCGGCTTGCGCGCCAGCGCAGGCACGATTTCGCCGATCGCGCCCAGGGCGAATATCAAGATAAGCATGTAGGCGCCGGTGTAGAAGATCCAGCTCAGGTGCTGCCAGAGCAGCGGCGCGCCACCGGCGTCGCCGGCGAAGAAGATCCCGTTGAAATTGCGATCGATCAGCAGCATCGTGATCGCCGCCAGCATCACCGGGCCGATCACCAGCAGCAGCCAGGAGCAGATTGCCGCTGCCCAGGAGAAGATGGGGAGCCGCCGCCAGGCCATTCCGGGGGCGCGCAGGCGGCGCAGCGTCGCCACCAGGTCGATCGCGATCAGGACGAAGCCGAGCGTTGCCAGGCCGGTCGCGGCGGCCCAGGCGTCGACGCCGTTGTTCGGCAGGAAGGCGATGCCGGAAAGAGGTGGCAGCGGGTTGACTCCTGCCTCGGTCGGAGTGAAGAGGAAGCCGGCGTAGAGGACCGTGGCGCCGGCGATGAAGAGCCAGGCGCCGAGCTGTCCGAGCCGCGGCAGGGCCGTTCCGCGGGCGCCGATCTGCAGCGGCGCTACGTAGCAGAAGAAGCCGAGCGCGAGCGGCACCGCGAAGAAGAGGATCGCGGTCGCGCCGTAGAGCGAGAGCATCCGGTTGAAGGTGACCGGAGTGAGGAACGTGTTCTCGGGGATTGCCAGCTGCAGGCGCATCAGCAGCAGCTCGACCAGGGCGATGAAGAGGAAGCCGAGGGCGCCGGTGATCAGGATGCGCCCGAGATCCTTGTGGTCGGGGCTGGTCGCGATCTCCACCCAGCGCGGGCGCCGCGGCGGGAAGCCGTCGATGACCAGCTCGGGGCGACCCGCCGGTGCGCTCACGGCGTTTCCCCGTTTTCGATCAAGCCTACGACCCGGTCCTGGGCGGCCTGGATGTCTTCCTTCTGGCTTTCGATGAAGGCTTCATATTCTTTGGGCGAGACGACTTCGACTTCGGTCCGCATCGCCGCGTAGGCCTGGCCGGAGAGGGTTGCCGCCTGGCCGAAGTAGGTCCCTTCTTCGTCGGCGCTGAAGACGACGTGATTGGTCTTGCCGGGCACTGCGTCGCGCTTGCCGGCTAGGTCGGGCACGTCCCAGGTATGGACGACGTCGGTCGAGACGAGGTCAAGTTCGACCGCGGTGTCGACGGGGACGACGAGCTTGTAATAGGAGAAGGCTTCGTTCGGGTAGTCGTAGCGCCAAAGCCACTGCTGCCCCGTCGTCGTGATCTTCAGCGGCTCGGAATGGGAGACCTGGAGGCCGGCGGCGCCGGTTACCGGCGTCTCGCGGGCTTTGTCGGTGTAGAGGACGCTGAGCACGAAGATCGCAACGGCGAAGATTCCCAGCACTGCTGCCACTCGCAGTTGGATGCGCCGGCCGCCGGTGATCTGGCGCGGCTCGGCGCCGCGCTCGGCGCGATAGCGGCGCAGCGCGTAGAGCAACCCGACGTTGACAGCGACGATCAGGATCGCCGCGGCGACGAAGCCAATCCAAAGCAGGGTGTCGATCTGGTCGGTGCCAGGACTGTGAGGGGCCAAAGCGCGGCCATTCTAATCACGCAAGGCGGCGCCCCGCGGCCAGCGCCTGCGTCCGGCGGCGCGCAGAGTGCTCCTATACTCGCCGGCCTCATGGCGACCCGTTCCAGCCCAACTCCGGCGCTGCGCAACGCCGTGCGTGCCGGAGCGGCGGCGGCGATCGGCGCCGCTGTCGCGGCGCCGCTGCTGCGGCGCCGGGCTCGCATCCCCGCTCCGGTGACGATCGCGGCCCTCGCCGGCGGACCGCTGGGACTCGCCGTTCTGCGTCCGCGCTCGCGCAAGCGCGATGTCCTCATGTACATGCTGCAGATGTGGGGTTTCACGATGACCCACGAGCTTCCCTACGACGACCCGGAGGGCCTCCGCGCCCGGCTCCGGATCCACTATCCGATCGTCGCTGACCGGGCCATCGGCCTCGGCCGGCTGCCCAACGTGCGCCTGCAGCGCGGCCTCGCCCGCTTCAGCAGGGTCGGAACCCTGAATCGCTTCCTCACCTGGGCGCACTGGCTCTGGTTCCTCGAGCCGTATGTGGCGCTCGCGTTCATCCTCATCCGCCACCCCGATCGCTTCCCGCGCGCCGCGCGCCGTCTTGCCGCCGTCTTCGACATCGGCTGCGGCGTCTACTTCGCCGTCCCGACCGCGCCGCCCTGGTGGGCCTCGGAGCAGGGCTATACCGGCGAAGAGGTGCGCCGGATCATGGTCGAGGTCGGCGAGGACACCTGGAAATCGGCCTGGCCGGCGATGTACGGGGCGCTCGGCGGCAATCCCTGGGCGGCGATGCCCTCCTTGCACTTCGCGACGTCGATGACGGCAGCGATCTCGCTGGCCGAGACCGGCCGAACCGCCGGCGCCGCGGGCTGGGCCTACGCGCTGACCCTCGGTTTCGCCCTCGTTTACTTGGGCGAGCACTACGTCACCGACTTGGCTGCCGGCGTCGGGCTGGTCGCCGCCGTGCGGGCCGGCGAGTCGGTGGCCGAACCGGCGGTCTTGGCAGTGAATCGACGCCTGCTGAGTCTGGAGCGCCTGGCCAACGGGTAGCGTCTCAGGTGTGTCTCCTGAGCAGCCGGCGAACGGAAACGGCGGCTACGAGCTGCCGCTATTCACGCCGCGGCGAGTGGTGCAGACGCTGCTCGTCGTCCTCGCCCTGCTGATCTGCATCTACTTCCTCTTTCCGAAGCTGGTCGGGCTCGGCGATGCGCTGAGCAAGCTGGACGATGCTGATGCGGCCTGGATAGCGGTTGCGATCGGCTTCAACCTCGTCGCGATCGCCACCTACATCGCCCTCTTCAAGGCCGTGGTCGGAGGAGATGTTCTGCGCCTCACCTGGGCCGAGACCTATGAGATCAACATGGCTGGAGTCGCGGCGACGCTGCTCTTCTCGGCGGCAGGGGCCGGCGGCATCGCGCTCACCTACTGGGCCCTGCGCAAAGCCGGGATGCGGCGGCGCGACGTGGGGCGGCGAATGGTCGCCTTCATTTCCCTCCATTACGTTTTCTACCCCGTTGCGCTGATCGTTTTCGGCATTCTGTTGCGTACTGGGGTCCTTCCCGGCAAGCACTCGGTCGAGCTGACCGTCGTGCCGGCGGCGGTGGCCGGTGTTCTCCTCTTCCTGGGACTGCTGCTGGCGCTGATACCCGCCGACCTCGGGCGGCGCGTTGCGGCCCACGCCAGGAGCGAACGGGCGCAGACGATCGCCGCGGGCGTCGCCAAAATTCCGGCGATCGCCGCGGAAGGGTTCAGGTTCGCCCTCAGCCTTTTCGCCCATCCCTCCCGCGGTGGCCTCGCCGTGATCGGGGCGGCCGGCTTCTGGGCGGCGAACATCGGCATCCTCTGGGCCTCCTTCCAGGCTTTCGGCGTGGAAGTGCCGCTGGCCGTCGTCGTGCAGGGCTTCTTCCTCGGAATGGTCGCCAACCTGTTCCCGTTCGCGCCGGCTGGAGTGGGGGCTGTAGACGCCGGCATGATCGGCGCCTTCGTCCTCTTCGGCATCCCCGAGGAGACCGTTTTCCCGGCGATCCTGGTCTATCGCCTGGTTGCCTTCTGGCTACCGATCCCGCCCGGAATCGTCGCCTTCTTCCAGCTGCGCAAACGGGTAACCCACTGGGAAGAGGAAGGGCTGCCGGTCGAGCGGGGCAGGCATCTGAAGCAGGTGCCGGCGCCCGCCGAGTCGGGCGAAGTAGCTTGACCCAAGAGCTACTATACAAAGTAAAGTATTAGACTTCTGGCGGCAGATATGAGCGAGCAAAACAGAGTCGAGAACGTGATCATCGTCGGCGGCGGGCCGGCCGGCTATACGGCCGCGCTCTACACCGCGCGAGCCAACCTCGAGCCCCTTGTCTTCGAGGGCTTCCAGTGGGGCGGCCAGCTGCAGAACACGACCGACGTCGAGAACTACCCCGGCTACCCGGAGGGGATCATGGGGCCGGAGATGATGAACCAGTTTCGCGCCCAGGCCGAGCGCTTCGGCACCCGCTTCGTCACCGACGACGTCGATCGGGTCGAGCTCAGCGACGACGGTGGTGTGCACAGGGTTTTCCTCGGCGACGAGGAGCATCTCGCCAAAACCGTGATCCTGGCGATGGGGGCGGAGCCGCGCCGGCTCGGCATTCCCGGCGAGATGGAGCTGAGCGGTTGCGGAGTCTCCACCTGCGGCGTCTGCGACGGCGCCTTCTTCAAAGGCAAAAAGGTGATGGTGATCGGCGGTGGCGACTCAGCGATGGAGGACGCGATCTTCGTCTCCAAGTTCGCCGACGACCTCACCGTCGTCAACCGCCGCGATGAGTTCCGCGCCTCCAACATCATGCGCGAGCGGGCCGCCGAGCAGCCCAACATCGATTTCAAGACCCCGTTCGTGCCCGAGGAGTTCGTCGGCGGCGATGCGGGCAACCTCGACCACGTTCGACTGCGCAACGCCGAGACCGGCGAGACCGAGGACTTCAGCACCGAAGGCGCCTTCGTCGCGATCGGCCACATCCCGAAATCGGAGATCGTCGCCGGCCAGGTCGAGACCGACGAGGACGGCTACATCCGCACCGAGCCCGGCTCGACCAAAACCAACCTCGCCGGCGTCTTCGCCGTCGGCGACGTCGTCGACCACACCTACCGCCAGGCGGTCACCGCCGCCGGCACCGGCTGCATGGGCGCCCTCGACGCCGAGTGGTACCTGCGCGACACCCCACCGTCGCCGGAGGCCCACTGGGCACCTGGCGGCGAGCCCTCCGAGATCGCCCCGACGCCCGGATCCTAGGGCTTAGTCGAGCAGCTTCTGCACGACGAAGGTGCGGGCGCCCCGAGGGGTCTCGACCTTGACCGGCTTGCCTGGCGCGGCGTCCATCAGCGCCTGACCGATCGGCGACTCGGCTGAGAGGCGGCCGGCAGCCAGGTCGGCCTCGGTCGAGCCGACCAGGGTCCAGGTGTTGACGGCCCCTTTTTCCTCGTCGAGGACCTCGGCGGTGCGGCCAAAGCCGAAGCGGTCCGCGGCGCCGTCGACCTCGACCACGACCGCCGTGCGCAGGCGTTCGCGCAGGCGCTTGATCCGGGTCTCGAGATGCGCCTGGTCGTCCTTGGCGATGTGGTACTCGGCGTTCTCCTTGAGATCGCCCATCTCGCGGGCAACCTTGATCCGGGCCGCCATCTCGGTCCGCCCCGCCCCTTCAAGCTGCTCGATTTCCGCCCGTAGGGCAGCGATCCCCTCCTCGGTGATCGGCTCACCGCCTCCCTCGGTGCCATTCATCCGCTCACCATCGCAGATGGGAAGTTATGCGATAGCTGCCACACGACCCATGCTCTAAGGTCGGGTACGGCTCCGATCTGCACCCATACCGACTCGATCCAGTACTTCGATCTGCCCGGCGAGGTTGCGGGCTGTGAGGAGTGCTTGAAGCTGGGGATGCGGTGGGTGCACCTGCGGATGTGCCAGAGCTGCGGCCATATCGGCTGCTGCGACAACTCCCCAGGCAAACACGCGACCGGTCACCACCGGGAGACCGGACACCCGATCATCCGCTCAGCCGAGCCGGGCGAGGACTGGAGCTGGTGCTACGTCGACGAGGCGATGTTCCGCCCCAGACCCGGCTGAGGGGGAATCCAGCCGACAGCGAGCTGCCTAAAAGAGACCGATGAGTCTCAGTCTCTGCTAGTCAGGCGTGACGATCGCGAATCCCGGGTCCGGTTCATCGAGCAGGCCCAGCAGCTCGCCGATCTTCTCCCCGTCGCCCTCGACCCGCAGGCGCCCGCTCTCGGCGAGCTCGGCAATGTCGGCAGTTTTGAGCAGGAGCTGATCGAGTGCCTTGCGGTCGACCTGCAAGGAAGCGTCGGCAGAGGGTTCATGGCGGCCGGAGCGGTGGCGCAGCACGCCGTTGCGCACCGTCAGCGCGTGCATCTCGTCGGGATCGGCTATCACCCAGTCGATCCGCAGTTGGCACTCCCAGGCGCGCGGGCCGTCTAGCCGGATCGCCATCGCGTCGAGCAGCTGTTCGACCGAGAGGTTGGCGACGATGTCGGGAGGGGCGGTTGGGGTCGGCGTGCCGCCGATCCCCTCGCGCAGCTCCGTGGCGCCCATCAGGAAGAAGTTGCGCCAGCTCGCGTTCTCGGCGCCGTAGCCGAGCTGCTCCAGCGCGTCGGCCTGCAGCTCGCGTGCCGCCCGGTTCTCCGGCTCGGCGAAGACGACGTGGTTGACGACCTCGGCGACCCAACGGTAGTCACCGGAATCGAAGGACTGGCGGGCCCTTCCCAGCACCGCCTCGGCGCCGCCCATGAAATCGACATAGCGCTTGGCCTGCTCCTGCGGCGGGTGCTCCCAGAGGTGTGCCGGATTGCCGTCGAACCAGCCCATGTAGCGCTGATAGATCGCCTTCGTGTTGTGGCTGATCGAGCCGTAGTACTCGCGGCAGTGCCACTCGCGGGCGAGGCTCGGGGGCAGCTCGATCAGCTCGGCGATCTCGGGCCCCGTGTGGCCCTTGTTCAGCAGGCGCAGGGTTTGATCGTGCAGGTAGGTGTAGAGGTCGCGCTGCTTCTCCAGGTAGTCGACGATCTGCTCTCCGCCCCAGCAGGGCCAGTTGTGGCCGGAGAAGAGGACGTCGGTTTCGGTGCCGAACAGCTCGATCGCCTGGTCGAGGTAGTGCGCCCAGATGCGTGGGTCCCGCACCAGCGCGCCGCGCGGCGTGAGGATGTTATGCATCGAGCGGGCGACGTTGTCGGCGATGCAGAGGGCCTTCGCCTGGGGGAAGTGGATGTTCATCTCGGCCGGGGCCTCGGTGCCGGGAGTGAGCTGGAAGATCATCCGCACGCCGTCGACGGTCTCTTCCTGCCCCGTCTCGGTGACGTCGACGGTGGGCGGGATCAGCGTGATCGACCCGAGCGAGGTCGTCTGACCGAGGCCGGAGCCGAGCTGGCCGTCGGGGCCGCGCCCGAGCAGCGCCCCGTACATGTAGCCGGCACGGCGTCCCATCGCGGTGCCGGTGAAGACGTTCTCGCTGACCGCGTGGTGGAGGAATCCAGCCGGAGCGAGGACGGGGATCCGACGAGCCTCGATCTCCGCCTCGGAGACGACACCCTTGGCGCCGCCGAAGTGATCTACGTGACTGTGGGTGTAGAGGAGGCCGGTGACGGGTCGCTCGCCACGGTGCTCGCGGTAGAGGGCCAGCGCCGCGGCGGCGGTCTCGGCCGAGACCAGCGGGTCGATCACGACGATCCCCTCGTCCCCCTCGATCACCTGCATGTTCGAGAGGTCGAAGCCGCGCATCTGGAAGAAGCCCGGCGCCAGCTCGAAGAGGCCGGCGATCCGGTTCAGCTTTCCGAGCCGCCAGAGGCTCGGGTGGGCCGTGTCGGGCGCCTCGCCGTCGAGGAAGTCGTAGGAGCGGAGATCCCAGGCGGCGCGGCCGTCTCCACGCTTTACCAGCGGGGGATCGAATGAGGCGACAAGCCCGCGGCGCGCCTCGCTGAAGTCCGCTTCGTCGGCGAGCGGCAGCGATTCGCCCGCCTCGCGGTTGCGGCCGGCCGTGTGTGGGGTCGCCGGCTTGCGGCCGTCGCTCACCGGCCGTCCTCGGTGGCGAGGTCGAGCAGCCTTGGCGCGGGACGGTAGGCATCGCCGTGCCGCTCGCGCAGCTCCTTCAGCAGCCCGGCGGCGCGCTCGGCGCCGATCAGCTCGGTCAGCTCCAGCGGGCCGCGCGGCCAGTTGAAGCCGAGCCGCATCGCGGTGTCCATGTCAGCCCGGGAGCCGACCTCCTCTTCGAGGGCGAAGGCCGCCTCGTTGGCGATCTGGGCGATCAGGCGGGGCAGGATGGCCTCGGCGGCGGGGTCGATGCTCGCCAGCTCTTCGGGGTCGAGCGTGGGCGCCTCGACGCCCAGGTCGGGGTCAGGCTTGCGATGGGCCCCGTCGCCGTACTCGTAGAAGCCCCGACCGCCCTTGCGGCCGAGCAGACCTTCGCCCACCATGCGTTCCTGGATCGCGCTCGGCCGCCAGCGCTCGGGCTCGCCTCCCTGGCGATAGAAGGAGCGGGCGACGCTGAGATTGACGTCGAGGCCGATCAGGTCGATCAGCTCGAATGGGCCCATGCGAAAGCCGCCCCCAATGCGGCAGATTCGGTCGATCGTCTCCGCGTCGGCGAGTCCCTCGGCGAGCATCCGCAGCGACTCCAGCGTGAAGGGCCGCGCGAGGCGGTTGGCGATGAAGCCGGGGCTGTCCTTGGCGTGGATCGGCGTCCGTCCCATGCGGCGGCCGACCTCCGCCGTGGCCGCGAGGGCGTCCTTGCTCGAATTCGCCGTGGCGACCACCTCGACCAGCTTCATCAGCGCCGGCGGGTTGAAGAAATGCATGCCCACCACGTGTGCGGGGTGGGGGATTCCTGCGGCGATCGCCGTCACCGGAAGCGAGGAGGTGTTGCTGGCCAGGATCGTCGCCGGACCGCAGGTCTCGGCAAGGGCGGCGAACAGCTCGCGCTTCAGCTCGAGGTCCTCCGGCGCCGCCTCGACCACGAGGTCGCATTCGCCGAGGTCGCCAAGACTCGAAGCCGGACCGATCCTGGCACTTGCCGCATCGGCCTCCTCCGCGGTCCACAGCCCTTTTGTCGCGCCCTTCGCCAGCGCCGCGTGCAGGCGCTCGATGCCGGTGTCCAGCGCCGCCGGGATCGGGTCGTGCAGGCGGGTCTCATAGCCGCCCAGCGCCGAGATCTGGGCGATTCCGGCGCCCATCGTGCCGGCGCCGACCACCCCAATCCGCTCAACCGCCGCCGATGGGCCTAAAACGTCGCCCATAGACTCGTTTTAGGCCCATCGGCGGTCATTTGCCCTCGAACTTCGGCTCTCGCTTCTCGAGGAAGGCTTGCATCCCCTCGACCCGGTCCTCGGTTGCCATCGTCAGCTCGTAGAGACGGCGCTCGTTCTCGAGGCCGGCCGAGAGCGCCGTCTCCTCGGCGGCGATCACGGCCTGTTTGGCGAGCCTGGCGGCGATCGGCGGCCGCTCGGCGACCGTGTGGGCCAGCGCGAGCGCCTCCTCGAGCCAGCTCCCGTCAGCTATGACTTTGTTGACGAGGCCCAGCCGGAGACCGGTGTCCGCGTCGAAGCGGCGCCCGGTCAGCACGAGCTCCATCGCCCGTTGCTTGCCGATCACCCGCGCCAGGCGCTGGGTGCCGCCGCCGCCGGGGATGATGCCGAGGGCTATCTCGGGCTGGCCGAACACGGCGGTGTCGGAGGCGACGATCATGTCGCAGGCTAGAGCCAGCTCGCAGCCGCCGCCCAGCGCGTAGCCCGAGACGGCTGCGATCGTCGGCGTTTTGACCGCCGACAGGCGTCGCCAGAACGAAGAGGACGGGTGAGTGAGGGCCTCGGCGAAGCTGCGTTCGCTCATCGCCTTGATGTCGGCCCCGGCGGCGAAGACCTTCTCGGATCCGGCGATCACGATGCAGCGAGTCTCGGGGCCGGGGTCGAGGCGCTCCAGCTCGGCGATCAGCTGGTCCATCATCTCCGGCGAGAGGGCGTTGCGGGCCGCGGGCCGGTTTAGTCGCAGCAGCGCGACATGGGGCTCATCCAGTGAGGTCTCGACCAGCTCGGCCACGATCCTACTCGGCCTCCATCGGCGTCATCGCGTTGATTCCGGTCGCGGCACGGCCGATGATCAGCTTCTGGATCTGTGAGGTGCCCTCGTAGAGCGTCGTGACGCGGGCGTCGCGCAGGTAGCGCTCGACCGGATAGTCGTCGACGTAGCCGGCGCCGCCGTGGACCTGGATCGCCAGGTTCGCGCACTCGACCGCCGACTCGGTCGCGTAGAGCTTCGCCACCGAGGTCTCCATCGTGTTCGGCTTGCCTTCGTCCTTGAGCACGCCGGCACGGTAGACCAGCATCCGCGAGGCATCGCGCTTGAGGATCATGTCGGCGATCATCTCCTGCACCAGCTGGAAGCGGGCCAGTGGCACGCCGAACTGCTTGCGCTCCTTGGCGTAGGCGACCGAGGCTTCGACACAGCCGTCGCAGATGCCGACGCAGCCGGCGGCGACGCTGTAGCGGCCGTTGTCGAGGGCGCTCATCGCGACCTTGAAGCCGTCGCCGATCTCGCCCAGCATCGCGTCGTCGCCGACCTCGACGCCGTCGAGGGACAGCTCCGCCGTGTCGGAAGAGCGCAGGCCAAGCTTGCCGTGGATCTCCTGGGTGGTGAAGCCGTCGCTCGCGGTCGGCACTAGGAAGCAGGCGAGGCCGCGATGCTTCTTCGCCGGGTCGGTCTGGGCGAAGATCAGCGCCAGCTCGGAGAAGTTGCCGAGGGAGATCCACATCTTCTGCCCGCTGATCGACCAGCCCGAGTCGGTCTTGGTCGCGCGGGTGCGCAGGTTGGCGGCGTCGGAGCCGGTGTCGGGCTCGGTCAGGCCGAAGCAGCCGAGCGCCTCGCCCGAGCAGAGCCTCGGCAGCCACTTCTGCTTCTGCTCCTCGCTGCCCCAGCGCTCGATCGAACCGGCGACCAGCGAGGTCTGCACGGAGACCACGGTGCGGGCGGAGGAGTCGGCGCGGCCGACCTGCTCGACGATCAGGCCGTAGCCGATGTAATCGAGGCCACGGCCACCGTACTGCTCGGCGACCGGCGCGCCCAGATAGCCGACCTCGCCCAGCTTGCTCGCCAGCTCGCGGTCAAAGCGGGCGGCGCGGTCGTTCTCGCGCACCCGCGGGGCGATCTCGCGGTCGGCGAAGTCGCGGGCCGTTTCGGAGATCAGCCGCTGCTCGTCGTTCAGCTGGAAGTCCATCTCACCTTCGCTTTCTCTCGTCGTTCAAAGCTCGCGCCTCAGCGTCGCCGCGAAGGCCTCCTGCGCCTCGCGGGTGCGTGGTCCAGGAGCTTCCGGCAGTGGGCTGCCATCGATTGCGGCGACAGCCTGGATCTCGCGCGTGGTCGAGGCGAGGAAGGCCTCGCCGGCGGCGCGCAGGTCGGCGACAGGCCAGGCTCCCTCTTCTACGTGAAGGGCTTTGACCAGCCGGTCGCGGGTGATCGACTCGAGCACGCCGACCTCCAGCGCCGGCGTACGCAACGTCCCCTGTGGAGAGACCCAGAAGATCGCCGAGGTCGGCGGCTCCAGCACGGTGCCGTCGGGAGTCACCAGGACCGCCTCGTCGGCGCCCTGCGCCTGCGCCAGCCGCGTCGCCTGCATGTTGGCCGCGTAGGAGAGCGACTTGACCCCGTTGAGGATCACGGTCGGGCAGTAGGTGACGGTCGCGAGGCGCAGCGTCTCGGCGTGAGCCGGTATCGGCTCGATCGCCGCAATGCGCCGGCCACCGCGGGTGACGATCAGCCGCAGCTGCCCATCGGGCCCACCACCGGCCTCGGCGAGCAGGGCATCGATCTCCCGCTCCAGGGCGATGCGGTCGAACTCGAGCTGGATCATGGCGGAGGAGCGCTCGAGCCGGTCGAGATGGTCCCCAAGCGCGAAGGGCCGCCCCTCGTAGAGACGGATCACCTCAAAGGCGCCGTCGCCCCGGTAGAGGCCGTCGTCCTTCATCGGCACCCTCGCCTCGTCGGTAGGGGTCACGTGCCCGTCCACGCTCGCCAGTTCTGTGAGGGCGGTCGTCATCGACGGGCGAGGCTACCTGAAGGATTGTGGGGGCCATAGGCCCAGAAAGCTTCTGCCAAACGGCGCTGCCGCTCTAGAGGGCCTCGAAAACCGTCGCCAGGCCCTGACCGACGCCTACGCACATCGTTGCGATGCCGTAGCGGCCGTCACGGCGGCGCAGCTCGCGCACCAGGGTGGCCGTGAGGCGGGCGCCGGAGCAGCCGAGCGGATGGCCGAGGGCGATCGCGCCGCCGTTGACGTTGAGGCGCGCTTCGTCGATGCCGAGCTCACGGGCGCAGGCGAGCACCTGCGAGGCGAAGGCCTCGTTCAGCTCAATCAGATCGATCTGCCCGAGGCTGAGGCCGGCGGCGGCCAGGGCGCGCGGCACGGCAACCGCGGGGCCGATGCCCATGTAGGCGGGATCGACGCCGGCGACCCCGCTGGCGAGAACCCGGGCCAGCGGCTCGGCGCCAAGCTTCTTCACTCCCGCCTCGGAGGCGACCAGCAGGCAGGCGGCGCCGTCGTTGAGGGTCGAGGCGTTGCCGGCGGTGACCGTGCCGCCCTCGCGGAAGACCGGGCGCAGGGCGGCCATCTTCTCCAGCGAGGCGTCGGGCCGCGGTCCCTCGTCCGCGTCGACGACGACCGTCTCGCGCCGTCCCTTGGGGGCCTCGATCGGGACGATCTCTTCGGCGAAGAGCCCCGCCTCGGCGGCGGCGACAGCGCGCTGGTGGCTGCGCAGGGCGAAGGCGTCCTGGTCCTCGCGGCTGACTCCGTAGCGCTCGGCGACGTTCTCGCCGGTCTCGCCCATCGACTCGGTCGAGATGCCCAGCTCCGCCATCCGCGGGTTGACGAAGCGCCAGCCCAGCGTCGTGTCGTGCATCGTCTGCTCGCCGCGGGGCAGGCCGCGCTCGGGCTTGCCGACTACCCAGGGCGCTCGGCTCATCGACTCGACCCCGCCGGCCAGGTAGAAGTCGCCCTCGCCGAGCTTGACCGCGCGGGCGGCGGCATTGATCGCCTCCAGGCCGGAAGCGCAGAGGCGGTTGACGGTGGCCCCCGGGACGCTGTCGGGCAGGCCGGCGAGCAGCACCGCCATCCGCGCTACGTCGCGATTGTCCTCGCCGGATTGGTTGGCGGCGCCGAAGTAGACATCCGTGATCTGCGCCGGGTCCACCCCGGTGCGCTCGACGATCGCACTGACGACGTGAGCGGCGAGGTTGTCCGGGCGCACACCAGAGAGCGCGCCGCGGTAGGCGCCCATCGGGGTGCGGACTGCGTCGACCAGGTACGCCTCAGCCATAGACGCGCATTAAAGGCGAACTGGCGCTGCCCCCGTATCCTGGGTAGACGATCAACCCCACGACCCCGCACACCTGGATGACGCGCGTGGCGCTGCGCATCTCTGCGTCCTCGGGCTTGCCTTTGCAACCAGCAAAGGCTGCACCCTGCGTCCTTGATCTGCTTGGCCACGCACGCCCCCAGGCGCACGCGGCCACGGAGTTGATCGTCTAATGGGTTTCGTCCTTCTCACCCTCGGCATGCTGGTGGTCATCATCGGCGTCCTGGTGCTGATCAGCCACTTCTACCAGGGCAGCACGGCCGACCTGGTCGACTGGAAGCCGACCCGCAGCCCGGAACTCGAGGTGCAGAACGAGATCGACGATGTGCGCCAGATGCTGGAGGCACAGAACGAGATGCGCCGCCGCCGCGGGGTGGCCGAGATCGACGAGGGAAAGCTTCGCGTCGAGGTCGAAGAGGAGGAGCTGGAGCGGCTACGGCGGGGCGACCCGTTCGAAGCCTGAAGGCGGTCAGGGATGGCGCGGGCGCTGATCGTCGGTTGCGGCTGCCGCGGCCGCATGCTCGGGGAGCGGCTGCTCGCTCAGGGCTGGCAGGTGCGCGGGACGAGCCGGCACGAAGAGGGCCTGGAGGCGATTGCCGCAGCTGGGATCGAGCCGGCACTCGCCGACCCCGCTCGTCTCGACACCTTGCTCGATCGGGTCGGCGACGTCACCGTGGTCGTCTGGATTCTCGGCTCGGCGGAAGGTGGGGACGAGGAGCTCGCCGCTTTACATGGGCCCCGCCTTGACCGGATGGTCGAAAGGCTGGTCGAAACGCCGGTACGTGGCTTCGTCTACGAGGCGGCGGGGAGCGTTGACCCGATCCTGCTGGCGCACGGCCACGAGTCCCTGGAGGCTGCCTCGGACAGATGGCAGATCCCGCTTTCGACGATCCTCGTCGATCCGAGCGATTACGCCACCTGGGCCGATCCCATCGAAATCTGGCTCGATGCGGCTGCGCACCTGGTCCTGGACATGACCAGCCAGGCACCGTGAGCCATATGTCTAAACTCGGATTGGAATTGAGGTAAATACGCCGAAAGCAAGTATCCGAGAGGAGCTGGTCCGATGACGCTGAAGCTTGGCGACGTAGCACCCGATTTCGAGGCCGACACGACCGAGGGTCGGATCAAGTTCCACGACTGGATCGGCGATTCATGGGCGGTGCTGTTCTCGCACCCGAAAGACTTCACTCCGGTCTGCACGACGGAGCTCGGCTACATGGCGAGCATCGAGCCCGAGTTCGCGAAGCGAAACGTGAAGATCATCGGACTCTCGGTCGACCCGCTCGACAAGCACGAGGAGTGGGCGAGTGACATCGAGGCGACCCAGGGCACGGCGCCGAACTACCCGATCATCAGCGACGCTGACTTTCAGGTCTCCAAGCTCTATGGGATGTTGCCGGCGGACGTCTCCGGCGATGCTGCGGACCGCACGCCCGCTGACAACCAGACCGTCCGCAACGTGTTCGTCATCGGTCCCGACAAGAAAATCAAACTCATCCTCGTCTATCCGATGACGACCGGGCGCAACTTCGACGAGGTTCTGCGCGTGATCGACTCGCTTCAGCTCACCGCCCAGCACAAAGTCGCAACTCCAGCCCAGTGGCAGCAGGGAGACGACGTGATCATCGCCGGCTCGGTCTCCAACGACCAGGCGAAGGAGATCTATCCAGAGGGCTGGGAGGAGCCACGCCCCTACATCCGCATAGTGCCCCAGCCCGGGAAGTCCTAGTCGAGGCGATCCAGCAGATCGCCGAGGATCCGCGCGGTCGCTCCCCAGATCAAATGTCCTTCGACCTCGTAGGTCGGGGTGTGGATGGGGACGCCGCGGCGGATCAGGCGGCGCACCGCGTAGCCCTCGCGGAGCACGTCGAGCGAGAAGGTGAGGACGGTCTCGACCTCGGCCGGGTTGGGCTCAAGGCCCAGATCCCCTGGGTGGGGAATGCGGCCGACGAAGGGGTGGATGCGGTAGCCGGTGACGAAGGTGCCGGTGGTTGGCAGCTCCTCGCCGAGTTCGACTCGGGAGGGATCGAGGCCGATCTCCTCCTGGGCCTCGCGCAGCGCGGTCGCGGCTAAGTCCGCATCGTCGTCGTCCCTGCGCCCCCCGGGAAACGAGATCTCTCCAGCGTGGCGCCGCAGGTCGGCGCGCCGCTCGGTGAAGACGAGGCCGGGCTCGTCGGGCCAGCCGTATAGCGGCAACAGGACCGCCGCATCCACCTCTCGTCTCAAATGATGACCTGGACCGTGCCGCCATCCACGGACCACGCCGCTCCGGAGACGTAAGAGGCGCGCTCGGAGCAGAGGAAGACGATCGCGGCGGCGATCTCGCCGACCTCGGCGAGGCGCCCGATCGGTCGCTTCGAGCCGGCCGCCGCCAGCGCCTCCTCGCGGCTGGTGGCGCCCGACATCTTGTGGGACTGGTCGAGCAGGCCGCCCGGCTCCATCCACAGCTCGCCCTTCACCGGGCCGGGGCAGATCGCGTTTACGAGGACGCTCCGCTTTGCGTAGCGGTCGGCGAAGAGGCGCGAGAGCGAGAGCTCGGCCGCCTTCGCGACCGAGTACTCCGGCATCGCCGCCGATGGCCGCTTGCCGGCGGTCGAGCAGACGTTGACGATCCGGCCCCAGCCGCGCTCGGCCATCGGCGGCGCGGCAGCGCGCATCGCCCGCAGCGGCGCCATCACATTCAGCTCGTACTGGGCGCGCCAGTCCTCGTCCGGCACGTCGTCGAGGTCGCGCCATTGGGCGCCGCCGGCGTTGTTGACGAGAACGTCGAGGGAGCCGAAGTGCTCACTTGCCGCGGCCAGCATCCGCTCGCCCGCATCGTCCGCGGTCACGTCCAGGGCCAGCGTCTCCGCACGTCCGTCGGCCTCGGCGCCGGTCGCAAGTGCCTCCTTCCGCGCCGTGGCAAGCCGCTCCTCGTTGCGGCCCACCAGCAGCACGCTGGCGCCCTCGGCGCAGAGCAGCCGCGCGGTCTCGCGACCGATGCCCCGGCTGGCGCCGGTGACGACGCAGGCGCGTTCTTTCAGGCCGAGGTCCACGCCCGCTAAGAGGTTGCCGCCGCGGCGTCGGTGGGGCTGCCGCCAAGCGGTCGCTTTCCAGCGATCAGATCGGCTCCACGCTCGGCGACCGCGATCGTCGGCGCATTGGTGTTGCCGCTCGGGATGGTGGGCATGACCGAGGCGTCGACGACTCGCAGCCCGTCCACGCCCTGCACCCGCAGCTCGGGGTCTACAACGGCGTCCTCGTCCGATCCCATGCGGCAGGTACCGACCGGGTGGTAGAGCAGCTCGACGCGGCGGCGCAGGTCGTCGGCGAGGTCGTCGTCGCTGTTGATGTCTGGCCCTGGGTACAGCTCCCGGCCGAGCGTCGAAGCGAAAGGCTCCGCGGCGGCGATCGCTCGCGTCAGCCGAGTGCCCGCGACCAGGGCGGCGACGTCCTCCGGCTCGGCCAGGCTGTTGGTCTGGATGCGCGGCTTGTCGGTCGGGTCGGCCGAGCGGAGGCGCAGCCAGCCGCGGCTGCGGGGGGCGACCAGAGCCGGTCCCATCGTGATCGCGTGGCCGTCGTACTCCTCGAATCCGTTGTCGACGAAATAGGCCGGCGCAAAGTGAAACTGAAGGTCCGGCTGGGCGAGGCCCGGCTTGCTTCGCACGAAGGCCAGCGCCTCCGCCACCGATGAGGTGAGTGGGCCGCTGCGCCGCAGCAGGTACTCGAGCAACGCCTTCGGGCTCTCGGCGTCGGCGAGTGAGCCGCCGCCGGGAACGTCCCACACGGAGACCAGGTAGGGGTGGTCCTGGAGGTTCTCGCCGACGCCGGGAAGGTCGGCGATCACCGAGATCCCCTGCCCGTGCAACTGCTCCGCCGGACCGATGCCGGAGAGCATCAGCAGCTGCGGGGAGGCGAGGGCGCCGGCGGCGAGGATCGTCTCGTGCTGAGCTCCGGCAACCTGCTCGCGCCCGCCCCTGCGGTAGCGGACCCCGGCGGCGCGGGCTCCCTGCATCTCTACCCCAAGCACCTGGGCGCCGCTGACGACGTCGAGGTTCGGGCGCCGCCGCGCCGAGCGCAGGTAGGCGTCGGCGGTGCTCCAGCGGCGACCGTTGCGCTGGGTGACCTGAGCGAGCGCGGCGCCGTCCTGCTCGTGCCCGTTGTAGTCAGCGATTTGCGGTATTCCAGCTTCCTCGCAGGAGGCGAGGAAGCTGCCGGTGAGCGGCCGCGGCGAGCGCTCGTCCTCGACCCGCAGCGGGCCGCCGACCGCGTGGTGCTCGGATGCCCCCCGGGCGTTGTCCTCGGCTCGAAGGAAGTAGGGCTGAATGTCGTCCCATCCCCACCCCGGAGCGCCATTTGCGGCCCACCGCTCGTAGTCGAGCGGGTGTCCACGGACATAGAGCATCGCGTTCATCGAGCTGGAGCCGCCCAGCCCCTTGCCGCGGGGCATGTAGAGGGAGCGGCCGTCGCAATGCGGCTCGGGCTCGGTGCCGAGATCCCAGTCGCGCTTGGTCTTGAACTGCTTGGCGAAAGCGGCCGGGATCTTCACGTTGGGGTGGCGATCGCTGCCGCCCGCCTCGACCAGGAGCACGCTGGCCGAGGGATCTTCGCTGAGCCGGGCGGCGAGCACGCAGCCGGCGGAGCCGGCGCCGACGATCACGTAGTCATGCACGGGGCAGCTCCTCGACCCGGTCGGAGACGGTGACTGGGGTCTCGCCGGCCAGCACTCTGTGGACGGGGCACTTGCGGGCGACCGCGGTCAGCCGCTCCTTCTGCTCCTCGCTCAGCCCGGCCGGCAACCGCAGCGTCACCGCGAACGAGCGCGGCGCGAAGTCCTCGTAGTCGACGTCCACGTCGACCTCGACGTCGCCGATGTCCCACCCCTTGCGCGCCGCGTACATCTCCATCGTCACCGCGACGCAGCCGGCGAGCCCGGCGGCGACGAGGCGGGTCGGGGAAGGGCCGGCGTCGGTCCCGCCCTCGACGAAGGCGGGCTCGTCGACGACCACCGTGTGGCCGCCCTCGATCTCGACGTCGTGGACGTACCCTTCGTGGCGGCGGGCGACGACTCGCACCTCGCCTACGTCGCCTTGTGCCGGCCCTCGAACAAGACCGGGTCGTCGACATCCGCGAAGCGGGCCATCGCATAGGCGAGGTCGGAGGCGCGGTTGACGAAGTGGATGACGGTCTCGCCGGCCAGCTCGCCTGCAGCGTTGAGCTCGCTGATCCGCCGCTCGGCGCGGCGGATCGTGGTGCGGGCGACGTCGAGCTGTGCCGAGAGCTGGTTGCCGCCTGGGATCACGAACTGCGGCGGCAACTCGACTTGGTCCATGTAGCGGTCGATCGCCTGCTCCAGCTCCTCGACCATCTCCTCGGTGGTGCGGCTGACGCCGTCCTCAAGTCGCTCGGCCGCCTCCGGCGAGGTCGCCAGCTCCGCCCCGGCGACGAAGATGTCGTCCTGGAGGCGGAGGAGGTCGGCGGCGAGCTCGGCATGGTCGGAATCACAGAGAGCGCGGGCGACACCGAGCTGGGAGCAGGCTTCATCGAGCGCGCCGTATGCCTCGGTGCGGCCGTGGTGCTTGGGGACGCGTCCTCCGTACCAGAGCGAGGTGGTGCCGTCGTCGCCCTTCTTCGTGTAGATCTTCACCATGCGCCATCCTAAGGGCGCTTTGGGTCAGCCGACCGGATTGAAGACCAGGCCGGTCAAGACCTTGGGGAAGAAGTAGGTCGACTTCGGCGGCATGTTCTCGTCGCTCTCGCAGATCGCGCGGACCTGGTCGACCGGGATCGGGCGGAGGATGAAGGCGACGTCGTAGGCGCCGTCCTCGAGCAGGGCGAGCGAGTCGTTCACGCTCTTCGAGTAGCCGAGCCCGCGCTTGGCGAGGATGTCGTCTTCGCTCAGCCCGGCGATTCTCTTCAGCACCAGGGTCTCGAGGATCGCCGCGTCGAGGCGGCGGTAAGCCTCGGGCTTGCCGGCGAGAAGCTCGTCGAGCGCGATGATCGCGGCGTCCTTCAGCCGCAGTCGGAAGCCCCGCTTGTGGAAGGAATCGTAGAGGCCAAAGACGCCGACGCCGTCCTCGCCGAGCGGGTCGAGCTGCTCGAGCGGCACCTCCTCCGCCTCGAACAGCTCGCGCAGTCCCTCACCGAGGCGCCGCTGGCGCTCGGGGTCGTCGCGAAAGCCGGAGAGCAGGCGGTGGGTGGGGAAGACGGTGAGGCCGGGATCGTCGAGGCCGGTCAGCGCCATCAGGGTGAAGTTGTGGTCGCCCTCGCCACCGACCTCGTCGCGGTAAGCGATCGCCGTCTCGTAGCGGTGGTGGCCATCGGCGATCAGCAACTGCGCGCCTGCGAGCAGCTCGGTGACCTGGGCGTGGATCGCCGCGTCGCCGATCCGCCAGAGCTTGGTGACGGCGCCGCCTTCGTCGGTCGCTTCGCCCCACGGCCTCTCGGACTCGATCGCCGGCACGACCAGCGGCCAGGGGTCCTTGGTGCTGAGCGAGAAGATCGGCGAGAGGTTGTGGCGCGTGGCGCGGGTGAGGTCGAGGCGGTCTTTCTTCGGCCCCGGCAAGGTGCGCTCGTGAGGGAGGACCTGGCCGGCGGAGAAGTCCTCGACCCGGACTCGGGCGAGGATGCCGTGGCGGGTGCGGGGGCCGCCGTCGGGGCCGGTGTAGTCCTGCGTCATCGCCCAGATCGCCGGCTCGGAGTCGGCAACCAGCGCCCCTGCGTCACGCCACTCGTCCATCATCACCGCGGCCCGCTCGTAGGGATCGTCCTCCGTCTGCTGTGGCCCGGTCTCGCCGTACGGTTTCGGCAAGTCGATCGCAACCGCGTTGTATGGAGAGCGCTCGAGCAGCTCGGTCCGCATGCCGGCGTCGATCACGTCGTACGGCGGCGCGGCGACGTCCTGCAGCGACCCGACCACCCCGAGGTCGTAATGGGTCGCGTATATCGGGCGCACGTCGGCCATCGGCGCGAAAGCTAGCGGTTTCTCGCCACGCAGCCGACGAGAGTGCATTTACCCGTGCCATGCGCGGGTAAATGCACTCTCACCCGGTTTGCCGGTACCGCTTTACACTGACCGAAGCGGGGCGTGGCGCAGCCTGGTAGCGCGCGGCCTTTGGGTGGCCGAGGTCCCCGGTTCGAATCCGGGCGCCCCGATTGGACTACAGCTCGATTCATGCCAGACAGATGTCTGGACGCTTATCCGGGTCGTGAAATGCCTGGAAACGTCGATAAGCGCCGCATGGAGGGCCAATCTGGCAGCCCGCGGCGCCGCGAACGGGTCGTGTTCGAAACCGATCGGCACCTGATCGTCGGCGATGTGACCCTGCCTCCTGAGGGCTACCAGAGCCGCTTCTCAGACGCGGTCAACCGTGCCGACGTGGCCTTCATCCCGCTTCTCGACGTCGAGATCTCACCGCTTGGCGGCGGCGAGGCGAAACGGCGCGACTTCATCGTTCTCGCCAAGGACCACATCAGGCTCGCCTACCCGCTGAACGAGGGCGACTAGCGATCTGTCAGCGGGTTTGTGCGCGGCGCCGGCCGCCGCCGGCGAAGGCGCCGATGTCGATCAGGAAGGCGAGGACGACGATGAACCACTCGAAGCCGTTGACGCCATCCGAGGACGCCCACATCGCGGCATAGGCGAGGGTCGTCCAGGGCAGCAGGAAGAAGCCGAGGAGGGGGACGATCCAGCTGTCGAAGGCACGGCTGAGCAGGTCGCTGAACAGGAACAGGAGGAACAGCGCCAGCCGTGGCGAGACCAGGGCGAAAAGAAGGACGAGGCAGCCGATGCCGGAACGCTACCGTGTGTCGATGCTCTGGAATCGTCAGAAGGCGCAGAAGCCGGCTCCGGAGGACGCATTGCCGGGACGCAGCGAGCCCGCCTTCGAGGTGCCCGAGCGCCACGCCGTGCTCGACACGCCGCTTAAGCCGCCTTTCCCGGACGGGATCGAGACCGCCTACTTCGCGCTGGGCTGCTTTTGGGGGGCGGAGCGGCTGTTCTGGGTTCTCGACGGCGTCTACACGACGGCGGTTGGCTACATGGGCGGGAGGACTCCGAACCCGACCTACGAGGAGGTCTGCTCGGGCAAGACCGGCCACGCCGAGGCGGTCCTCGTCGCCTTCGATCCCAAGCAGATCGCCTACGCCGACCTGCTCAAGGTCTTCTTCGAGGAGCACGACCCGACCCAGGGGATGCGCCAGGGCAACGACATCGGCACTCAATACCGCTCCGGCATCTACTTCGCCAGCGATGGCCAGAAAGCAACGGCGGAGATGGCGCGGCAGGCCTACGACGAGGCGCTCCGCGCCGCGGGACACGAGCCGGTCACGACCGAGGTCGAGCCCGCCGGCCCCTTCTACTACGCCGAGGACTACCACCAGCAGTACCTGCACAAGGTGCCGAACGGCTACTGCGGTCTCGCCGGCACCGGCGTCTCCTGCCGCATCCCGGCCGCCGCCTCTTAGACAGCCTTCGCGCGCCCGGCGCGCCGAATAGCATTCCGCGCCGGTGACCCCCTCCTTTGGCTCCTACATCGTTGGCTGCCTGGCGACGATCGGCATCGTTTCGGCGCTCGGCCTCGGCGGCTACTGGCTGCGACGTTGGATCGCGCCGGAGTTCTCTGGCGCCCTCGCCCGCCTCGGCGACGCGACGATCGCCGTCGCCCTGTTGCTCGTCGCGCTCGAGCTGCTCGGCACGCTCAGCATCTTGCGCCTCGGCTGGATCATCGTCGTCTGCATCGCCATCGGCCTCGGCGCCGCCTGGCTCGGCCGGCGGATGGCGCCGCGCGAGGGGCGCGAAATCGCCGCGCCACGAGTGCAGACAATCGCCTTCCTGCTCGCCTTGGGCGTCGCCTCCTTCACCGTCGCCGAGTGGACCTTCCCCTCGCAGCTCAGCCTCGACTTCGGCATGTTCGGCGGTGACACGACCTGGTACCACATGCCGTTCGCGGCCCGGATCGCACAGGAAGCGTCGACCGTGCACCTGCACTTCACCGACCCGCTGCGACTGGTGGCCTGGTTCTACCCCCAGAGCTCGGAGCTGATCCACGGCGCGGCGATCGTCGTCTTCAAGACCGACTGGCTCTCGCCACTGATCAACCTGTTTTGGCTAGCCATTGCGCTGCTTGCCGCCTGGTGCGTCGGCCGCCCCTACAAGGTCGGGCCGGCGACGCTGGTCGCGGGAGCGATCGTGCTCGATGCGGGGGTAATGATCGAAACGCAGCCGGGCGAGGGCCGCAACGACATCATGGGCCTCGCCTTCCTGATCGCCTTTGCCGCCTTCCTGATCAACGGCCACCAGCGGCGCGCCCCCGACAGCGGCGCTGTCCAGGACACGCCGGACCGCGACGCGCCGCTGCTCGACAAAGGCCCCCTGGTCCTCGCCGGGATAGCCGCCGGGCTGGCGGCCTCGGTCAAGCTCACCTTCCTCGTCCCGGTCGTGGCGATCTGGCTCGGAGTCGTCGTCTTCAGCGGCAAGGGCCGACGCCTGACCACCGCCTGGGTTCTCGGACTCTCCACTTTCGTCGTCGGTGGCTATTGGTACGTGCGGGCGGCGATCAAGACCGGCGGCAACCCGATCCCGTCGACCGGCTTCGGCCCACTCCACCTGCCAAGGCCCGACCAGATGCCGCTCGACCCCCGGCCCCGCTTCGCCGTCTCCCACTACCTGACCGATCCGACCATCTACCGGCGCTGGTTCTTCCCGCGCCTCGACGACGCTTTCGGCCCGTTATGGCCGCTGATCCTGATTGTCGCCGTCGCTGCGGCTGTCTTCATCGCGGTGCGTTCGCGTAACCGGATCCTGCAGGTGATCGGCGCTGCGGCGCTGCTGACCGCGCTCGTCTACGTCTTCACGCCGTTGACGGCGGCCGGGCAGGAGGGGTCGCCGACGGGCTTCTTCACCAATACCCGCTATCTCGTTCCCGGGTTGGTGCTGGCGATGACGCTGCTGCCGATCGCCCGCCCGCTGCGCGCCCCCGACTCGCGGGCCTGGCAGACGCTGCTCTTCTTGCTGGGGCTCTATGCGATCACGGTCTTGACCACGCCGCGCTGGTATCCCGGTTACATAGTCGGCACGCTCTTCCTGACCCTGGCGCTGGTTTGGGCGCCCGCGGCGCTGGGCTTGCTGCGGGGAAGGCGGCTGGTCAGCCGCACCTATGTTGCTATGGCTGCCGCCGGCGTGCTGCTGCTCGCCATCGTGCTCGGCCGCGCCCAAGAGGTCCAGTACTACAACCAGCACTACACCCGCACGACCCCGTTCCTGCAGGAAGGCGGGCCGCGCAAGGCCTACACGTTCGCCCAGCACCGCCACGGTGCGAGGATCGGCATCGCGGGCTCGGGGGAGATCTTCTTCGGTCAGTACGGCTTCTTCGGCGCCAACCTCGACAACTATGTCCAGTACATCGGCGTGCCTGGCCCGGACGGCAGTTACCGGCTGGCGACGAGCTGCGCTCAGTTCCGCCGCCGGATCAACGCCGGAAACTACGACTTCCTGATCATCAGCCAGTACACCCAGGATTCCCCCGAGGCGGAATATTGGTACCCGATCTACGCCTGGCTGAAGAACGACCCGGCGCTGGAACTGGTGATCGAAGAGCCCGAAATCACCCCCGAGCCCGACTACGTCTTCAAGGTCAAAGGCAAGCTCGACCCCAAGTGCGCCGATGTCGGCCCAGGCTGACCGCCGGGCTACGTGCCGTCACTTAGGCACCCATATGGACCGCTAACTCACGGCACGTCTACTTAGATTGGGCGCCAGGGCGTGCTCGCGGACCAGCTCCGCGGAGCGCTGCGGCTGCTCCCACCAGAACATGTGGCCGACGTCCTCCAGCAGCTGCGGTTCGACCGAGAGCAGGGAGGCGATCTGGCGCCCGTTGCCGACACCGAGGAGCCTGTCCGCGGTGCCGTGAATGACCTGAGTGGGAACCTCGACCCCGGCGAGCCGGGCGCTGGTGTCGTGGGCGCCGCAGGCTCGCATCTGCTGCAGGATCACTTCCCTGGGGGCCGGTAGGGCGGTCGCCATCTCGCAGAACTCAGCGAAGCGAGATTCGTCCTCACGGAAGGAGGGGGAGATGTTGATCTCCCACATTGCTCGGAAGACCTGCTCACGCTCCCCGGACGCCATCGCCGCGGCAAGCATCTTCAGATCCTCGGGCGCCATCAGGGTACCCTCCGGCCCGCCGCAATAGGTGGCCCCCAGGGTCAGGGTCCGGACTCGTTCCGGGTGGGCCAGCGCGAGCTCCTGCGCGACCATCCCGCCCATCGAGATGCCGACGACGTGGGCGCGCTCGATCTCGAGCCCGTCGAGCAGGCCGATCGTGTCGGCGGCAAGGTCGGCGATCGTGAACGGCAGCTCCGCTCGCCCCGAAAGCCCCATCCCGCGGTTGTCGAAGACGACGCAGTTGAAGCTCTCCTCGAGCGGTGAGAGGAACGGCCGGCCCCAGGTCATGTGGGTCGCGCTCATCCCCTGGATCAGCAGCATCGGCTCGCCCGCTCCAGCGCGCAGGTAATGAAGCTCGGCGCCTCCCACATCAATGCTTGGCATCGACGGCGATCCTACGGGAGATGTCAGGATGCGCGCGTGATTCGTGAGCTTCTCTCGCCGGAGACGTGGACGACCTCTCGACGCTGCCGCGGGCCCGGCGGCGCGGGCATGGGCGGCAGCTGCTTGACTGGCTGGTCGCCGAGGCCGGGCGGCTCGGCTGCGAGCAGGTTCATCTCGACACTCCGGCGTCGGCTTTGACCGAGCCGATGCCCACCGCCTTTACCTGAACGCAGGCCTTCTCATCGCCGCACACCACTTCGCGCGCTTCGTAGAGCCGTAATCTAGGTGCCCCTGCCCCCGTAGCTCAGTGGACAGAGCGACGGCCTTCTAAGCCGTGGGTCGCTGGTTCGAATCCAGCCGGGGGTATTGCGTCTTGCCGCCGGGCGCTGACTATCGCCAAGGCGCGGCAGCAGCGGCTTGAGGGCGACCTGCTCTCAGGCCGGCGTGATTACGACGACCGGGATCGGGCGGGAGGTTTCGCTCTGGTAAGCCGTGTAGCGATCGCCGTTGTTCTCGTTGACGATCTTCCAGAGCCGCGCGTAGTCTGGGTCCGAGGGCTCGACCACCCTGGAGTTGGCCTTCTGCCGCTCGCGCCCGACCTGGATCTCCACCTCCGGCTTCGCCTTGAGGTTGAGCAGCCAGGCCGGAGGCTGGTCGGAGCCGCCCTTGGAGGCGACGACGAGATAGTCGGCGCCGTCGCGAGCGTAAACGAGGCCATTCGTCCGAATCACGCCGGAGCGGCGGCCAGTGGTTCTCAGCAGCAGGGTCGGCACGCCGAGCAGGCGATGCCCGATCCGCCCATCGGTTGCCTTGTAGAGCTTCTCGTGGACTCGAAGGACGTTGCTAAAGAGACTCACGGCCGGAGAAGCCTAGCTCAACAGCATGCAGGCCGGTCGACCCATGGGTCGACCTGATCTTCTACCGGCAGCTGCCGACCTCAGACGTTTCCGGGCATCGGGGGCTGGGTAGGTAGGCGGCTATGACCCCAAGTTCAATAGTCGTGATTCTCATTGGGATTGTGCTCGCCCTGCTCGTCAACTACATCCTCGGGATCGTTGTGATCCTGATCGGGTTGGCGATGCTGTTGATGCCCATGCTGGGTGGCAGCAGAAGGCGCGTCTAGCCCGGCTTCAGACACAATCGAAGCCGATGGCTCCGTGGAAGCTGCCGGTGATCGTCGCCGCAATCGCGGTGCCGATCGTCGGGGCTTTCGCGCTGGGCGGAGGCGGCGCCGGCGTCGCGGTCGGAGCTTTGGCCGCGGTGGCGCTCGTCGTCGTCGCGGCGCGCCAGCGCCCGCGCGGACCGATCGGCTCAGCGTCCGTTGGGGATGGCCCGCGCCAAGTGCTGCTCGTCGTCACCTGCGCGGTGGAGGAGCCGGCCTCCGTGCGTCAGATCGCCGCTGCGGCTGGGCTTGAGGGCGACCGAGACGATGCCGGCGTGCTCGTGCTCTCGCCGGCGAAGCTCGGCTTCCTGGATCGCTGGGCCTCCGACGTCGAGGGCGCGCGCCATGAGGCGCAGCAGAACCTCGTCGCCACCGTGGCAGCACTCGCCAAGGCCGGCATCGTCGCCGAGGCACGGGTAGGCGATGAGGACGTGGTGCAAGCGGTTGAGGATCAGCTCCAGAGCTTCACGGCGAGCGAGGTGGTGCTGGTCAGCGGCGAGGGCGAAGGCGAGGTCGACAACTCGGCCGCAGCGGCGGAATTGGAATCGCGGCTTCGGGCCGAATTCCGCCATGTCGTGCTCAGCGGTGGCTGAGCCTCAGCAAGCGTGGGGGCGGGCGACGCTGCGCACGACCTGGAAGGCGCTGCCGGGAATCCGCTTCAGCTGGTTCAGGTCTTCGTCGTTCCAGCGCCGGTCGCTGCTGCCGCTGAAGTACCAATTGGAGCCGTTGTCGGCGACGATCATGCCGAAGCGCTTCAGCGCTTCGGCGATCGTCTTCGCGCCGCCGCTGAAGCCTCCTAGACCGTAGCCGGGCTTCAGCCTCAGCCGCGTTCCCATCGCCGGCGCGTTCGGGTCGCCGGTGTCGCCGGCGCAGTGCGAGGCAGGGTGGATCCAGGCATCGCGCGTGCTGTCGAAGGTGACCCGGATCGCGTGGTCGAGCCGGCCGGCCGCGACTTCGTCGTAGCGGACCAGGCCGGGAAAGATAGGCAGCCCGGCGGCATCGGCCGAGGTCCACGAGTCGGGTCGCAGCCCGGTCGAGCGCAGGTCCCAGCTGGCGCCGGAGTCGGCATTCCAGTGGGGTCGGCCGCTGCGCTGGAAGAAGCCGCGGTAGAGCTCGTAGAGCGTGCAGCTGGAGCGGTCGACGGCAATTACGTGCCGGTCACCGTCGCTATGCGTGCCGCCCTCGACCGGGGCGCCGCCCGGGATCGGGAACGGACCCGGGTCGCTCTCGTCGCCGTAGGCCGTGTAGTGGATCGGCAACTTCGGCTGCCCGACGCCGACCACGGCGTAGGGGAAGCCGTAGGCGCGCGGCGAGCCGAAGTCGGGATGGAGGTGGTCGCCGCCATGGGCGTTGATGTAGGCGATGGTCGCGGCGGAGTTGGGGGCGACGGGCGCCTTTGAGATGTCCTGGTTCCAAGCGGCCTCGTTGGCCAGCGAGGGTGCGCTGGGGGAGAGCGAGGGTGGCGGGTCGGGAAAGACCTGACAGCTTCCGAGGTCGGGGTAGGGGCCGACCGCGTGAGCCGAAGCGGGCCAGGCGATGAGCGCTACGAAGGCAAAAGCGACGAGGGCGGCTCGCCTCATGTGGGAGGCGTGCCCTCGTGTACCTGCAGCTTCCCGACCTCGAGCTCGCCGATCTTCAACCTGCCGATCGCCGCGCGACCGATCGCGAGGCGCCCGACGCTGAGTCGCCCGATCGCAAATCCGCCCACCGCCGCCGCTCCGACGGCCAGCGCGCCGATCGCGACGGCACCCCGCGCCTGAGCGCCGGTTGTCATTTTCGGGTGAGTCTTCGGCCGGAAGAAAGCGATCCCGCGTCGCTGAGCCATCGCGCAACGGTAGCGCGGTTAGCCTGCGCGAGATGAGCGCCGGCCTGGTCACCGGCTACCGGCCCCTTAGCCGCCCGCCGAAACCTCGAGCAGGCACGCTAGATTGAAGCCACGCGGTGGACGTAGCTCAGCTGGTAGAGCTCCTGGTTGTGGTCCAGGCGGTCGCCGGTTCGAATCCGGTCGTCCACCCCTCGTAGAATCTGCATTGCAGAGCCGTTTGCGGGGACTCTCGATCAAGCTGATCGAGGAGGTACACCGCTCCATTTCAGCCACTAGTGGCTGAAATGGCCCAGATAGCGGCGGATTGCAGGGGATGGTCACCGATTTCCTTCGATTTAGGCGCTGAGCCCGCTAGCTTCGCTGCGGCAAATAAAAGTGCCCCGGCGGTGCGCAAACATCCCGGGGAGCCCGGCATGGCTAGGTGTAGTTCCTAAGCACGTTGTTCATCCGGACCGGTCGGGAGGGCGATGAAGGTCATGGACTCTTGGATCGCTGCGACCGCGATGGCCAACGGCGCCGCGGTCTGCACGCAAGATGCGGACTTCGATGCAGCCGCTGAGGCGGATCTGATCGAGGTTGTGCGAGTGTAGGTCTCCAGCGAGTGGGTTTCAGGCACTCGTTGTCAGGAGTGCCTGAATCGATCGATATCCACGGCTATCTGACCCCAATTTATCTTTGGAGAAGCGGCACAAACGCCCTGCAAATCAGACCTTTCGGGTAAGCGTTCGGCCGGCCAGGGGGACATAGGCGCCTCCCGGCGAACCTCTTGGTGTGGAGCGCGCCGAGGCCGAAGCCGGTCTACGACGCCGGCCGTGAGGCTTGCGTCGAGTTCCTGGTCGAGCTGACGGCGCGCTATGAGCGCCAGGTCACCCGCTTGGAGGTGCGGATCGAGCGCCTCGAGGAGAAGCTGCGCGAGAGCTCTCAGAACTCCTCGTGGCCACCATCCTCCGACCCGCCCGCCAAGCCTCCCGGACCTGCACGGCCTGGTCGACGTCGAGGCCGCAGCACGGATCGACTCAGTAAAGGGCGGCATCAGGGCGAGCTTCGAAAACCCACCGACGCCCCGCTCAGCAAGGTGATCTTGCACATGCAGGGAGCCAAGAAGGGCCTGATCGTCAACAGCCGCAACCTCTGCGCGGCCTCCTCCAACGCCAACGTCGAGCTCGATGCCCACAACGGCGGCAGCTCGGCCTGCGCCCGGTGGTGCAGGCGCGGGGCTGCGGCGGGCAGGGGCGGCACGGAGACACGGCCGGCGCTAGGGCCGCTTCCCGCGCGCCTTCGGCAGTGAGCGGATCGGCACGCGCGCCAAGCGCTCATACGGCGATTGCAGGTAGATCTCGGTCGGTCGGTCCCAACTTCTCAGCATCTTGTCATCAATGGTACGAATTACTTGACCATGCAGCGCCAAGCGGCTACTCCTAGACCTGTCTCGTTTGGAGGAGACCGGCGTCGCCAGGCTGGCGATGCCGCAACCTGGATGAAAGGAAGAGGAGATGGACATTAAGCTGAAAGCACTCGGCCCCGGTGTCATTACCGCACTGGCCGCTGGGGCCACCGGGGGGATTAACGCCTCGGCGGAATCGCAGGCCACCGGGCACTTTACTTGCGAAGTGTCACCGTGCACGATCAGAGTATCAGAGGCGCTTGGCACGAGTCATCGGCTTGAGCTGTCAATTGCGGGTCTCACCGGGATCGTCTGCGACGAAGCGTCTTACAAAGGACCGGTGGCGACGACAGTAACCGACATTACGCTGACGCCCACCTACGCCGAATGCCATACAACAGGCAGCACCACCAATGTGCCGATTGACGTGAATGGCTGCACCTACACAGTCACACAGCCAAACAAAGAATCGGCAAAAACAGAACACACAGTCGATTTGGTATGTCCAAGTGGCAAAAACCTTGTTGTCACACATCCCGAATGCGAAATTGTAATCCCCCCGATCACCGGATTGAAGGGCTTTGGATACACGACAATCATCGACAATAACAAACACGCAATCACACTGACGTCCAGCGTAGAAGGACTCCCCGCCGAGTTCCAAAAAGGGATTTGCACCCTGCTCGGCACATTCCACGTTGGTAAGCTGATCGGCTCGGCAACAGTACGCGGATTCGACCAACTGGGCCACCAGGTCGGCATCACAGCGACAGGCTCGATCAACTAACAGATCGTCCCTCAGCGTTGTGCTGGACCAGGGCCGGGAGCAATCCCGGCCCTTGGTTGTGGTGCCACTGTGATCGTATCGTTGTTCATCCGCCTCCTAGGAGTCTGGGGTCGAAGCTCAAGATCCAAGCGGTCACCGGATGAACCCACACTGCGGACATGAAACTGCCCGTAGGCCGATGTGCCCGACTAGGTAGGTCCATCTCCTCGGCTCAATCGGTCGCCGTGCGTGGTCATTCAACCCGACCAGCTCTCGCGAGCATCCCTCTACATCTGCCTCCACGAGCGTTTCGCGCTGGGGGATTGCGGCCCTTAGCTAGCCGGGATCGCTCATCGGGCGAGCCCAATTGTTCTGCGCCTGCCCCGGCGCCAATTGTCCGCGGTTCGCCCACCCTCGCGACTGAAGCGAGGGCGATAGCCAGTCCTTGAGCTGACGTGATTGCCTCGTATCCCAGGTTACATGATCCTAAAACTGGGTAAGGGCTTCGGGTAGTCGGAGTTGAACGCTCTCGAAACCGCTCCACAAGTTCTCGGAGGCGCAGTGAGCGATGTAGCGGCAACGAGAGAGGGGTCCACTCTCGCCGCTCGATGCCCCGTTGTAGTGATGGACCCAACTCGTGCCTCCACGATCGCCCCGGACGACGCCGCGGTGCTCTTGCAGAGCTTCGTCTGCGCGGGCTCTGCGCGTTCAGCTGCCGCTCGGCCGACGAGATAGAGGACGCTATGCCTGCAAGAGCTTCTTGGACGAAGCGGAGGGGATAACGGAGCCGGGCAAGGTCTATGCCTGGTGCGAACCGCAGCCCACCGGGCGCTCAACCGTGCGGCGCAGCATCAGGCGCGTGAATTCGCCGTCGATCCGCTCGCGGGTGGACTGGATGAGAGCGCTTCCGAGGATCCGGGTCCCGAGCAAGAGCTAATCGCCCAGGAGGACAAGGGTGAGATGGTGGTCAGACCCAGAGGCCAGGTGCTCGAGCGGCGCTGGAAAAGCGGACGCGGCTATGCGATCAGGTTCTACGCTTACGGGCCTTCGGGTTATGAGCACGGCCCATGAGGTCGGCGGGGCTACCTGGAGCGCGTCCTAAAAGCCGTATGTCAGGTAGTGTTGCCGGGTCGCGGGTTTCCCGAGTGTGGTGCCTGAACGATGGCATGGTGATCTCGGGCTTAAGCTGGATCGCGTGCTGTGCAAGGAAGCACCAGCGGCCGGCTCAGTCGAGCGACGTAGACTTTTGGCGACTGCGACCTGAGCCCGGGCGGCTGGCTCATGCGGTTGGAGATGGTCGGGCGGTTCCAGGCACTTTCGCCAGAAGTGCCCGAATCGCCGCATATCCCCGCATATCGGCGCACTTCTGCACAGAAACGAGCTGTACGGCTTTGAGTTGAAAATCCCTGCAATTCTTGGACAGAGTGGACGTTAGCGCGCAGTCCAAGCTACCCGATTGTGGTCCAGGCGGTCGCCGGTTCGAATCCGGCGTCCACCCTTTGTGAAGTACCTGAAAAGCGGCAATTCCGCCTCGGCGGCGGGCGAACCAACGCCGGCGATCTTCCGCTTCTACGTGGTGAGGGTTCGACCCAAGCCCCGCCGCATCGCTACGGCCACGTTAGAAATGCCTTTGCCGCGGCGCGGTTGGAGCCCCGCCCAGTCGGCGAATCGCGCCGGTGCTCCGGGTAAGAAGGGACGGAGAGGGCTTCCCGGGCGGCAGCTCGACGACGAATGCCGTGCTTCCGCGAAGGCGCCGGTCCTGCCAGCTGGCGGCGCTGCCCGGATAGCGCCTCAGGCGGGTCGGCGGAAGGCCCACGATTCGAGCGAAGCGGCGCTCGACGCGAATGTCTCCACCCGATTCGTCGACGACCCCAAGCGGCTGGTGGAACCAGATCGTGATCCGCGGGCGGATTCGCAAGATCAGAGCGCGAGCGAGGCGCGATTCGGGCTCGGAGAGCGCCCGGGGGCCCGAGTACTGCAAACCGCCCCGATGTTCGAGGTGGCGCCAGCGCCAGGGAAAGTTCCGATTCAGGTCGACCCCGTGGGCATTCTGTCGGGTGCTTGCCGCGACGCCGTCGGGATTTAGATCTCGAATGACCCAGAGCAGCGATTGCCGCGGAGGGGCGCTGGATTCGAGGTCTCGTGCTATCGCGATCCCCGCGGTCTCGTTGCCGTGGATCGCTCCCACCACCAGCAGTTTGCGCGGGGCATCGGGATCGCCCAGCGCGACCGCAAAGATGGGACGTCCGTGGACCGATCGACCCAAAGCCACTCGCCGGTGGACCAGAGCGTCGACACCTGGACCAGGGCCACGCTGTGCCGTCAGCCGCCGCTCGGGGGACGCGCTCGCCCAGAGCAGAGCCCCAACGCCGGCAAGCGCCGCGAGCGTCACGACGAAGGCGAATCTGACCTTTCTCCCGGCGCCGTCGCTCATTCGCCCCGCAGGGACGAGTTCGATCATCGAAGGGGTCTAGAGGACCGCGATGAAAGTCAGATGAAGGCCATCTCGGATACTCCCTCTACGACTCGTCGGGGGCGGTCCGCCTCCATTGGAACCGAGACAGATTCGTAACCCAGACCCGGTGATGTCCTGGTCTTTGGCTGCGACCCCGAGCGAGCCGAACGTCCTGGACAGGGTGGGTGAGGTCGCAGGCAGGTCCGGCGAGCATCCTCACCCTGGTCTTCTAATTAGCTTTCGTCTTCCGGCTCTTGCCCTGGTGCATCTTCGCTTGCCTTATCGGGAATCGTCAGATCAACGAGTTCCTTTGCGTCGATCGGCAGGCCCACCTTTCGCTTCTTGACTGCCGACGGATAGCCAAGCATTGACACAGTGCATGAAATTCCCTCCGCGTTGTCGGCGATCAGCCGTTCTGCGCTGTCCTCGTGAACCTTCAGCACTGCTTCCATTGCCCGTAGGAGTATGGCCGTGAGTTCCCTCCAGCCTTGCCCATCCACGATCACCGGCGACCAGCTCATATGCGCTCCCTCAAGCGAGTCATAGACCTCCTCGGAGATCGCCGTCGCGGCGTCTACCAGCAAGTTCTGAAACAGAGAAGCCCGAAGGCCCGCCTTTACCGGGTCGGCCACCTTTGGCCACTCAGATGGGTCCAAATATGCGCGAGCGGTCGCTTCGTAAAACACCTCGGTCGCTCCGCGTCGTCCTCGTTCGCCGACTCGCTTGATGAGCTTGGCTTTTCTCAGCACATCCATCTCGTAGCTCACCTGCCAGTAGTCGATGCCGAGTTCCTCTGAGAGTCCGACCGCGCTGCCTTTACGTTCACCGAGAATTGCAAGTACCTGATTGCGCAAAGCGTTCGCCATTGCCTTGATGAGGGCTTCGTCGATCTGCTTTCTCGCCTGGGCCAGCTCGCCCCGCTTCCTCATGCCGCGCCATTCCGAAGGTCCCATCGAGAGTCTCCTTGTCGCTTTTTTGGTACCGCAGAGGCACTCTAGTCGATTTCCGCTGATTTTTTGCCGCTTATTTGCAGCGCTTTCTTGGAAATTCTTCTTTTGCCTGCAACCCTTCTTATACTCGAAACTTTCTTAGCATAGATCGGGGGCCGCCTGCCTGCGGCCATCTCTGAGCTTGGGGAGGGAGGTGTTCCTTTTGAAGGTCAATCTTCACGACCGCGTGTCTCCGTTTGCATCGGTTCACAAGAACGGCTGATCCATCTGAGCGAGCCGGTCCCGGCCGCGAGCCGGTCCCGGCTTGCTCCGCTCTCCTGCCCGTCAAGCTTTCCCGTGGCGACCCCATTGAAGGGCGAAAATTGTGGAATTAATGACGATGAAAATCGCCGCTGAATGACTAATGCTTGTCCTAGCACTCAGGATGGCAAAACTGCTCGACCCCGTTGCACCTCCCATGGACGGGGCCAAGCGGACCGGATTCCCTGGGCGGCGGGCCGCGTGGCCGCCTGCCCAGGGCTCGGCACAGAGGAGGCAGGCTCCGAATGGCGCGCAAGAAGGCAAGCGGCAAGAAAGGGAGCAAATCCGCAAAAGGGAGAGCGGGCGAGAAGGCAGGGAAACCGGGCAAAAGGGGGCCGAAACGACCCTCAATTGATCTGGTCAACTACAGGCGGATGCACGCGCTGTCAAAGGAGGAACGCGTCCGAATCTTCGCGATTCTCTGCGAACGCATCGCCAGCCCGAAAGAAATATCCGAGGAGCTGGATGAAGGGCTGAGCCACGTCAGCTACCACGTAAGCGTGCTGCGGGAATGCCGTCTGATCGTGGAGGATCACAAGGTTCCACGTCGCGGGGCGATCGAGCACTTCTACAGGGCAGCGGCGCCGACGTTGATCCCGCCCAACGCCTGGGACCACCTTCCGCCAGCCGTGCGGAGAGGTATCTCGGTGAGCATCCTGCAGGAATTCTTCGACGATGCGTCAGCCTCGATGGAGGCGGGGGTCTTCGATGAGTCGCCCGGAGAGCTGAGCTGGACCCCTCTCATCCTCGACGCCCTCGGCGTGGAGGAATTCGGGCAGCTCGCGCGAGACTTCCTTCAGTCCGTCTTGGAGTTACAGGCCAACGCAAGCAACCGACTGCCAAGGGGGAACGACAAGGCGACGAACGCAACCTCGGCGACCGTCTTCTTGGCGTGCTTCTTGTCGACCAGAAGTCCCGAGGACGGCAAGAAAGCCTCAGCGGCAAAGAGGCGTTAGCGCCTCATGTCGTTTGATGTCGGCTTTTACCCCGGCGAATTCGAGTTCCGGGATCTGGACGATGTGCCGGTCGAGTAGCAGGTCGCCACAAGAGCTGGACTTGCAGGTCGAAAACGTGGTTCTCCTGCAGATCGCCACCCTCCACCCGGACCATCTGACACCTGAGGAGCTGATCGTGAGGTTGGAGGACCCGAGCGATACAGGTCGTGCTGCGATCCTGAACGCAATCGGAGCACTCAAGCGCTCCGGCCTGGTTCGGCTGACTGGGGAGGTCGTAGAGCCGACGTACGCCGCCGTCCGCGCCGTCGAAATTCTCCAGCCCTGACCTACCCACCGCTCGGCGCCCTGGGGATCGATCCCGCAGATCGCAGCGGCGCCTGGCGCACGGAGCTGCGTAATGGCCTGGCTGACGAGGCCCTGCGGCCAGCCTGGGTTAAAAGTCAGCCGCGACGAGCCGGTGCAAGCGATGGAGGAGCAGTGGCAGGAGTGAGAGCGCGAGGATGCCCAGCGTGATCGCCAGCGCATGGCGGTTTACGTCGAGCAGGCCGCCCAGCGCATAGCCGGTGAGCGAAACGGTGACGGCCCAGAGGATCCCGCCGAGCAGGTTGAACACGCTGAACGTCTTCGCGGGCATCATCGCGATCCCCGCCACGGGGCTGGCGAGCGTGCGCACGAAGGGGACAAAGCGGGCGATTACGATCGTGCGCGCTCCGAAGCGGGCGAAGTATTGGCGCGTGCGCTCGAGCTGGCGCCGCTTGAAGATGCGGCCGTCGGGACGTTCGAGCAGAGGTGCGCCCATGAGCCGACCGAGGAGATAGCCGACCTGGCCCCCGACGACGGCGCCCAGCGCCGCGGCGGCGATCACGAGCCCCAGTTGCGGATGGGGCGCACCGGCATGGCCGACGTGGCTGTAGGCGCCGGCGAGGATCGTCAGCGTCTCACCGGGAAGGACCAGGCCGAGCACCAGCCCCGTCTCGAGGAAGAGGATGACGGCCAAGCCAACTACCCCGTAGACCGCCAACAGGTGTGGAGCGCTCAGCATGCCGCCTATCAGGTCGCCGGGGCGTCGGCTGCGCTGCGCAACGCGGCGATGTCGATCTTGCCCATCCCAAGCATCGCCTTCATCGCGCGTTCGGCGCGCACCTGATCCGGATCGGCGAACAACTCTTCCATCCCGGTCGGGACGACCTGCCAGGAGAGGCCGTAGCGGTCCTTGAGCCAGCCGCACTGTCCTTCCTCCCCGCCCTCTGACAATCGTCCCCAGTAGCAGTCGATCTCGTCCTGGGTCTCGCATTCGATCTCGAAGGAAACTGCCTCGTCGAACGTGAACTGGGGGCCGCCGTTGATGCCGATGAACCGCTGACCGTCCAGCTCGAACTCGACGGTCATCACCGTGCCGGCAGGTCGTGGCCCGGCCTCGGTGTAGTGGGCGACGTTCACGATCCGCGAGTTCTTGAACACCGAGGTGTAGAACCCAGCGGCCTCCTCGGCCTCGGTGTCGAACCACAGGTTCGGGATGATCTTCTGTTGCATGGCGTGCCTCCTCTCGTGCGGCGGGAACGGATCTCCGCGACGGATTACCGCACCTTAGACCCATGTGTCAGGTATCGCGCCGAGCGACTGGAGCAAGCACCACCATCGGCAGGTCGCGTCGTGCGTGGGCGCGAGAGTCGGCGGCGACGGGACCCGGCGAAGATGACCGTCGGGTTCACCCCCCAGGCACAAGCCTCCTCCCGCCCTGGCCTGCCAAGATGTCAGCCGTGGGCTTCGACCAGTACCACGAGCCGGCAGACGAGCTTCCGCAGGCGACCCGGACCTTCGCCAGGCTCTGCGCCTCGCTGACCGAGGAGGCGGAGGCGATCGGCTGGTACGAGCAGCGCATGGCAGTCGAGTCCGACGGCGAGGCGCGGGCGATCATGCACGACGCCCAAGGCGAGGAGTTCAAGCACTTCTGCATGGATCTGGAGTTCCTGCTGCGCCGCACGCCGCTCTGGCGCGAGATCGCGCAGGGGATCCTCTTCCAGGAGGGCGACATCGTCGAGCACGGCGAGGAGGCCGAGGAGGAGGCGACCGAGGATGCGGCGTCGCGCGGCGAGCCGCTCGCCGGCGGCGAGTCGCTCGGCATCGGCAGCCTGCGGGGGAGCGGCGCGTGAGCCACCTGCTGCGCGAGCACGCGCCGATCACGGCGAGCGGTTGGGAGCTGCTCGACTCCGAGGCCCGCGAGCGGCTCGAGCCCGCCCTCGCCGCACGTAGGCTCGTCGACTTTGCTGGACCCCATGGGTGGGAGCATTCGGCCACGAGCCTCGGCCGCGCGCGGGAGGTCGCGGACCCGCCCGGAGAGGGGGTCACGGGGGCGCAGCGGCAGGTCCTGGCGCTGGTCGAGCTGCGCGCGTCCTTCTCGCTTGTCCGCTCCGAGTTGGAGGACGCCGACCGCGGCGCCGACGACCCGGATCTGGAGGCGCTCGACGAAGCTGCGCACCGGATCGCGGTCGCCGAGAACGCTGCCGTCTTCCACGGCTGGGGGAACGCCGGAATCGCGGGCATCCTCGAGTCCTCGCCGCACGATGCGATCGAGCTCGGCGAGGACTGCGAGCGCTACCCCCGCCACGTAGCCAAGGCAATCGAGGCGCTGCTCGAGGCCGGAATCGGCGGGCCCTACGGCCTTGCGCTCGGTCCCGAGGTCTACACCCGCGTCCTCGAGACCAGCGAGCATGGCGGCTATCCCCTGCTCGAGCACCTGCGCAAAGTCCTCGGCGGTCCCATCGTCTGGGCACCCGGCGTGCGTGGCGCCGGCGTGCTCAGCATGCGCGGGGGCGACTTTCTCTTCGAGTGTGGCGAAGACCTTGCGATCGGATATCTCGACCACGACGCCAACACGGTCCGTCTTTACCTGGAGGAGAGCTTCAACTTTCGCGTTGCCACCCCAGAGGCGGCCGTCACGCTGACTAACCCCTAGGCTGCTCGGCGACCGCCGGCGAGACCCACTTGCAGGGCCCGCACCAGGGGGTCCCAGAAGTTGACCAGCGCCGGCACCGGCGCCTTCAGCTCCTCCTCGAAATCGTCCGCGGTCGTGTCGCCGATCTAGGCGCCTCTCCCTACACCCTTCAGAACGCCTCGGTGGTGGCGACCCCTATCAACGCCGCGACGACCTGTGGATGGCGAGACCCGGGACCACCTTGCTGCCCGCTTTCCCATCTGCGTGGGCGTATGTGAGCAGCGAGATGTAGGTGTCATACATCGCGGTCCAGCCTTCGAAGGTGTAGGTGAGCGCAGGATCGAGATAGTCGGGAAACGAGGCGAAGGTGCCGTTCAACGTGCCCCCTTCATTGCCGCTCGAGGCGCTACCGCATGCGCTCAGCCCGAGGGCCGACGCGGTGGCAAGTTCGAGCACCAGTAGAATGAGACCGAGCTTCCTCAACTTTCAACCTCCCAATTGGCCCTGCCGGTGAACGCCGCTTTCGCGCTGGAATCGACTCAGCGCAAGCTCGTCTCGTCGTCAAGCGCCCTGGACCTGTTTATCCGGCCGCTGGGCCAGAAAGAAGGCTCGGGCTACGCTGCCGGGCGGCCTTGATCCTCATCGGTGACCGCGCAGGCAGGCGTGCCTCCGGGCAGCCGGTACCGGTTGTCCGCGACCAGTCGGTAGACCTTCGCCGCCATCCACGAGATCCCCGGCAGCAGAAGCGTCCGGCCGATGATCTTCCAGATCCCTCCGGCGGCGTTCAGCACCGCGGCGATCGCCTCGTGTCCCGAGCGGATCGTGCCGTCGATCTGAACCCATTGCACGGCATCGGCCGCCTGCTCCTCGGTTATCCCCAGCTCGGCCAGATCAGTGAGCTGCCAGGCGACGATCTCTGCATCCGGCTCGATCCTCTCCAGAGCGCCTGCACACCTCGTACAGAACGCGCAGTCCCCGTCGTAGACGAGCACCGGACGCTCCCGATGGCTCACCTGCGCCTTCTCGGGGTTTTGCGACCCGCCTAGCATCCATACGACATCGTATGGATCGAGAATCGGCATGAGGCTTCCGAGCGCAGCACACGAATCTCGCTCCTGGCGGATCCGCGAGATCGTGCCGGACTTCATCCTGGAGGACGTCTGGGCCCTTCCCACGCAGGGCGGCGCCGAGGATTTCCAGGCGCTGCTCGAGCTGATGGCTTCCTCCGATCCGGCCAACTCAGGGCCGCTCCCGGTTCGCGTCCTCTGGCGTGTTCGCGATCTCCTCGGCAGGTTGTTCGGCCTCGGCAGGATTTCGACCCCGATCGACGGCGGCGGGAATGACGCCGCAGGCAAACTGCCGATTCCGGGTACGAACGAAACTTCACTGACCGATCGGCTGCCAGACGATCTGCGCAACACGGCGGCGGATCTGGATTTTGGCTCCCTGCCTTTCGTGCCCCTCTATCGCACCGATGTCGAATTTGCCGCGGAGCTGTCTAACCGCACCGTCCACGGCGTGATGCACCTGGCTTGGGTCGATCAGGGCGAAGGCTTCTATCAAGGACAGATGGCCGTTTACGTCAAGCCCCGCGGTCCGCTTGGGATGGGATACATGGCGCTGATCAAGCCGTTCCGGCATTGGGTTGTCTACCCAGCACTCATGCGACAGATCGAACAAGCGTGGAATACACGCAGTGGGCCCGCCGGCAGATGATCGAGCGAATCGACGATATGCCGGCTGGAACGGTCGGCCTCAGGGCATCGGCGTAGGGCATCCCGCGGATAATCACACCTCGATGCCGATGCTTTCGACTGAGCGGACAGACTCGGACGCGATGGCGGTGCGTGCGGTTGTGCGTGGGGAGGTGCAGGGCATCGGATATCGCGACGCGACGCTGCGGCGCGCGCGCCAGCTCGGAGTTATGGGCTGGGTACGCAATGGGGAGGACGGCAGCGTGCTCGTCCACGCGGAGGGCCCCGAGTCGGCGGTCGACGACCTGGTGGCGTTCCTGCGCAAGGGGCCGCCGGGTGCAGGGATTACGGAGGTGGCGATCGAGCGCGTGAAGGTCGAGGGCCACGAGCAGTTCGCGATCCGGGGTGTGAGCGCCGGGGTCTTCGTCGTCCAAGAGCATGCTGCCACTGCTCGTCACTTTGACCTGCGCCTGGAGGTAGACGGGGTGATGCGCTCCTGGGCGGTTCCGAAGGGCCCCTCTATGGATCCTGCCGTCAAGCGCCTCGCCGTGGAGGTCGCCGACCACGCCGTTGCCCACAACGACTTCGAGGGCGCGATTGGAGACGGGGCCGTGATCGTCTGGGATCGCGGCCACTACGAGCAGGGCGGTCGGGTCGCCTGGCCGGAGGCCCTAGACCGCGGCCACGCCGTCTTCGTCCTCCACGGGGACAAGCTGCGCGGCGGCTTCGCCCTGCAGCGCACCCGCGCCGGCGAGAAGGCCCAGTGGCTGTTGATCAAGCGGCGTGACGAGCAAGCACGCCCAGGCTCGGATGTGGTCGCAGAACGACCGAAGTCGGTGCTCAGCGGCAGCGCACTCGACGAGCTCCTCCCAGGGGACTGACGCAGGCCCACTGGGAACTGCTGTGTTTACTCATTTCGTCTCGACTAGACAAAAACACTTGCGTATCAAATTGCCGGCGGTTAGAGTCGCGGCGTGCTGGGCGACGAAGTGGTTGGGAGGCGTCGATGCTGGGCCCTTGCCGCGGCTCTGGTCGTGCTCGCCTGCGCGCTTGTCGTGCCGACCGTCGCCAACGCCGAACAATTCACGGTAGACAGCACCGCCGACGAAGTCGACTCGAGTCTTGGCGATGTCAGCTGCCTGACTGCCGCCGGCAAATGCACGCTTCGAGCCGCTATGGAAGAAGCGAACAGCTTGAAAGGCGAATTCGACGAAATCGTCTTCGACGAAACCGTCTTCGATGGACAGCTCGCAGGCACGATCGTCCTCGGCAGCAGCCTTCCCGCGATTAAAGACCCCATTTCCATCAACGGACGCGGATGCCCTACTGCGGCCGGAGTAAGCGGCCCCTGTGTCGGCATCGACGGTCCCGACGCGGGTCATCCCGCTTTGATCGTCGACCACACCGAAGAAGCCGAAATCTGGGGGCTCGCCGTGACGGATGCCCAGACCGGCGTCAGCGTCGAAAGCTCCCCACATTTCAAGGCGCAGGCCAGCTGGTTCGGCGTCAAGCTCGACGGCAGCGCGGGCGGCAATACGACCGGGATTTTCATCGACCCGCGGTCGGACAAAGGCCTCATCGGTAGCGAAGGGCCCGAAAGGGGAAACGTCTTCGCCAACAACACCGGCGACGGACTCGACATCCACGGCGCCAGCCACGTCAGGGTCCTGGGCAACTACTTCGGGATCGAGAAAGACGGAAGCCCCCAGCAAGTCAGCGGCGAAAAGGAGATCGAGGTCACCTCGGCCCCGGGCGAAGAATCCGAAGCGATCGGCAACTCGATCGGAACCAGGGTGAGCTTGGAAGCCGTGGCGACCCCGGCGTGCGACGGGGGCTGCAACGTGATCTCCGGGGCCAGCGGCGCATCGAGTGGTATCGGCATCGATCTGGAAGGCGACGGTGGTTTGGAGACCCCCGCGATAGCCACGACCATCGCCGGCAACTACATCGGCCTCAACGCGACCGCAACTGCGCCGGTCCCGAACGCCACCTCCGGTATCCGTGTCGGCAGGGCGCCGCAAACCGTCATCGGCGGGGCC